>Ga0325403_1006369_pt1 | contig 11228 bp, 6 predicted proteins | sample PopdelMetagenome_19_FD_205665 | JGI IMG/M metagenome (GOLD analysis project Ga0325403, IMG submission 205665) | Populus deltoides microbial communities from Bellville, Georgia, United States - Xylem-PdKOR-R4 | ecosystem: Host-associated > Plants > Phyllosphere > Stem > Wood/Secondary xylem...
AGAAAATACAAGACGTGTCTGAATTTATCCTATGCCAAACCGAACGATGCAGTCCCAATTCGACCGTGGTTGTTCGGAGCCGAATACAAGAATGTCCATTAATTCTTCACCTAATAATTACTTCTCGCAATAATTTTTTTTTTTTTTTTTGGATTCGAAATACCTTACTTTCCCGAAAAGTACATTTTGTGAGTCCAGGTAAGGAAGTAAAATCCTAGCTGTCCCAGGCTTTTACAAGAGATACACGCACTGACTCGAACTCGAGACCTGCTGTACAAATCTCAAACCCTTTACCATCACGCTACAACCCCTGGAGACATTCTCGCAATAATCATTTTCCGCTAATCTCAATCGTTATCAAAATAATATTGATGAAACATAGAAATTGACCCAACAATAGCAAGAAAAATAAAATAAACAAATATGAGTTGAGTGTTTTTTTATAGTTAAATATGTTTTTTTACTTTTTATTTTTTTATAAAAATACATCAAATTGATATATTTATAAAAAATTCAACTATTTTGATATTTTAATATTAAGAAAAATATATATATAAATTATTATTTTATAATTGTTATTTGTTTTTCCTTTATCATTTTTTAATTGAAATTTTTTATCTATCAAATTTGATCCTTATTCTTTTTATTGTTACTTATTTTATTTAAAATAATTTATAAAATGTTAGTTATTATTATTTTAATTTCTTCATCTTTTAAATTTTTTATTTTTTAGATTTGATCTCTATTATTTTGATTATTATTTATTTTTTTGAGATAATTTATAAATTATATTTTTTTTTCAATTTCATTCTCATTCAACTTTTTAATTTGTAAGATTTGTTCATCATTATTTTAATACACTTGAAAAAAATAAAACATTAATAAGTTATTTTTCAACTCATTTTCCATGACATAACCAAACACTAGAAAGTGTTTTCCAACTTATTTTCCATTACACTGCCAAACATCGGAATTTGAAAACGCAAGCCAACCCGTGTTTCCAAAAAGTTTAAAATGGTTTTTTTTTGCTAAAAATTAATTTGTTTTTGTATATTTTGAATTATTTTGATGCGTTGATCTCAAAAATAATTTTTTTAAAATGAAAAAACATCATTTTTATGTATTTTAGCACGAAAAAACACTTTAAAAAGCAACCACAACCACACTCCCGAACAGGTTACGCCTGCCAATCAATAAAGAACATAACCAAAAAATGCAAACAATTCAAAAGGTTCGCACACCGACCTTAGACTTTACGTGTTCATGGGAAAGCAAATATACTACGTGTTTAGGAGTGTGGTTGCGGTTGTTTTTTAAAATGTTTTTCACTCAGAAATGTATCAAAATATTTTTATTTTATTTTTGACATCAAAACATTAAAATGATCTAAAAACACCTAAAAATTATTAATTTAAAACAAATAAAAAATAATTAAAAAAATACTTTTAAAACACAAAAATAAATATAATATTTATTACACATGCAGTGTCAAACCATCAACAGGACATAACCTTCGCAAAGAAACGAGGGCATAGCAAACTTGCTATGTCTTTATTGTTAGCAGTTATCTAATTGTAAACATCAACATCAAATAAAATTATAATATCCATGATTTTATAACTTTATGATTTTTACATTCAAAGTAGATATTTATAAAAAGCTTTAAAAGAAAGCATGCATGTATCCATATTAAACCTCTTTGAAAATTAAAATTTTGAATATGAATTGATGGAGAAAACTGTATTTCTCTCTTAATTTTTTTAAAATTCTTTATATAGATTTTGATGGAATCAAATGTACTACTATAATAGGAGAGATGACCAGTGTTTTTAAAAAACTTTTTATTTCACACATTTATTGAGTGTGTAGTTATTAAAATAAAAAACTATTTCTCAAAGTCGACCAGTAATATTTCAACATTAATACTTTATTAAATTATTTTAAAACTCATTATTTTATTTGTGTGGGTCACATTTTACATTCTTCCACTCAGCTCTGGTAACGTTATCTTTCTTTTAAGATTTAATAAATATACTAACATAACGTGCATGGAGCAAAGTCGACCCTTAAGAGTCATAGTAATTGCATATCATTTACTTGATATAGTTTCTTTCATATACTATAATATTAGTTTTTATTTAACATGATTTGTAAATGAGAAACATATTATTGATTCAGCAATAATATTTTTATTAAAGATGATTCATGTTATCATCATTTTAATCCAATCATGTATATCAATAAAATATCATAAATATATTTATAAATGATCTCTTAGTATCAAATACCGATCATCGTAAAGTTATAAAGATTTTAAATTTTTAATTTATGAATTTTAATTTGTATTATTTTTTTAAAAATAATTTGAATCATTTTTTACTGTTTTAAACTAAGATATCGTTTGATATTACTGTCTAGTTATACTTTTAAAATTTTTTGAGTTTTAAATTAATTTTTAAGTGATTTTGAATTACTTTACATGTGGGTGTTAAAAATAAATTTTTAAAAAATAAAAAATATTATTTTTATAATTTTTTAAATAAATAACACTTTAAAAAACAACCTATTCTTAAGCACATTCTAACTCATTTTTATCACGAGTTATTCATAAAAAAAAATTATTTTTGATTTATTACTCAAAGTAAAAAAATCTTTTTATAAATCATATAAAACATATTCTAAATAGATCAATAGTTAACACGACGAGCGGCATCAGATGAAATAAATTTTAAAATCCCCCCTGAATACCAGACTCCCGCCTCTTTAAATTCACGCCTGTCTCACACATTTTGCATTTCAAATCAAAATCTCTCTCTCTCTCAAACAAATTACTATTAACAAACACTAAAAGTTGAAGTTTCTTCTACTGCAAGTCAGCGAAGATGATGGCCGCACTCAAGTAAAAGTCTATTAAGCTAATCAGTACTTTATCCCTCCTCTGATCTTTATCTGATCAGAGAAATGATTAACAGTAGCAATTACTTACTAATTCCTCAATTTTCCTGTGCTCGTGATGGTGGTTGTTTTTAGAGCTGAAGAGCAAAACCATCTACAGCTTACGGAGCGAGAAGAAATGGATGGCGAAGACGACTTGTTCGAAGCAATCGAAAAGTGTAAGATACAAATTATAAGCTCTCTTTCTATTACCGATTGTTTCCTCTATCGACCCCCCCCCCCTTGTTTGTCAGTGTTGATGATCTGCTTCTTGTGTTTTTGTTTGTGTGGATGCTTAAATCACAACTCGAATTTTACTTACTTATATATATCCTTTTTTCTGCTCCTCAACTTAGATTCTCGGTTTGTGTGCACTTTTCATTATTTCAATTTGAATTTGTACACGAAAATCCTTCGGATGTTGGTGGTAAAAGACGCTTCCTCTTTGATCTATCTGCCGTGTTAGTATTTAGCTTTCAACCCAGTTCTATAAAAAATGTAAATAAAAATGGCGACAGAATATTGTACATGTCCTGTTCTTGATTTCTCTTTGTTTTTTTCCGATTCATGAGAAGATTAACTAGGACATCATTGCTGAGTATTTACTGTTTCAATTGAACTTGAATTTTTCTCTGTGCCTTGAGATTTGGTGTACTCCTGTCGATGAATTTTACTTGATTTATTGAGAAGATCAACTTAATTATATTTTGTTGCTCAGTGCTCAGTCTCCTTGTTTGTGAATTGTGATGCATCTATGCATTTCGTGCAGTGATCAATCAAGGCATCAATGCTGGAGATGTCAAGAAGCTTCAAGATGCAGGCATTTACACCTGCAATGGCTTGATGATGTTCACGAAGAAGGTATACAATTTCCAACACTGGTCATTTAAATGTAAGTGTTTTAGCTCCATCTGATTAACATTACCTTCTTTTTATGCAGCACTTGACTGGAATCAAAGGATTGTCCGAGGCTAAAGTTGACAAGATTTGTGAAGCTGCTGAAAAGATAGTAGTTAGTGCTCAGTTTATAGGATAATAATCAAGATGGTGATTATGTTTTTAAGCTTGATTTTGATGCACTGTTGAAATCACTTTATTTTCTTTTCAGAATTATGGTTATATAACCGGAAGTGATGCTCTGCTCAAAGTAAGTTCAAATTCCTCTTGCTTTCTAAATTTGAGGAGATATTCAAATCTTATAGTTCCAGCCTCTGGTTTGTATCGCCTTAAGTTTAAATCTCATTCTTGTTTTATGCTGTAGAGGAAATCTGTGATTCGCATCACAACTGGAAGTCAAGCCCTGGATGAACTCTTAGGGGGTAATCTATCATACCTAGATTCGCTTAGAATTCTCTGTGCTGCTAGTGTATATGCATTCACATAATGTGCTGCAATTTGTTTTTCTGTGATTGATATGATCATCTTGATTGATTCGAAAGGTGGGATTGAAACTTCGGCTATCACAGAAGCTTTTGGGGAATTCCGGTATGAACAAACCTTTTCCTATAAATTACTGTATTTTCCGTTGACATCTTCTCTTCGTTCTCACAGATCCTAAAATCTCTGTACTTCTACACTAACCATAGCAATATTATTGTTAGATCCGGGAAGACACAGCTCGCTCATACTCTTTGCGTCTCTACACAGGTTTCTCTCTCGTTTTACTCTTTAATAAGGTTGCTGGTATAATGTCTATGGCTGTGGTGTCTGTTTAAAATGAGAATATTTGTTGTTACTCATCAGTGCTGTTAAAATATGGCATGATAGGTGATGCTGTTTCAAGGAATGTTGAATTTGTCTTCAATTGAAAAAAAATATGATTATCTATTAATAATAAGGATATTCTTGGAATAGGTAAAAAGTTCACAAAAATCTGAGCCTAAAAATAGACAACATTGATCCACTGATCTCCAAATTGTTACTGCCAAAATTTAGGCATAACACAATTTTTCTTGAGAATTATTTTCCAGCTAAAAGAATTTGAAGTCATGTACCAACATTATTTCTTGTTTTTCTGATGAAGTCCTTCAGTGAGAGTGCCAGTCATGATGTGATGTCGTGGGTAGCACTGGCATTGATTTATGCAGAAGCCCCATTATCTGAATTTCAGATTTGGAAATGACAATACGTGACCTAAGCTTTGCTAAATATGCATTCGTTTTGCGTTTGCAGCTTCCTACACAAATGCATGGTGGAAATGGAAAGGTTGCTTACATTGATACTGAAGGAACTTTGTATTCTTTCTGTTTTCCCTTCCGTCTTAACCTGTTCCAATATATACAATTCCTTTTTTCATGAAAAAGTAATGGAGAATTATAATCATATGATACCTTGTCAGTTCCTGTCTGTTTCCTTAACTCTGTTCTTGCAGCCGGCCTGATAGAATTGTCCCTATAGCTGAAAGATTTGGAATGGACCCAGGAGCTGTCCTTGACAATGTAAGTATGAATTTCTATTCTATTATTAATTGACTTACGGAAGCTGATCTCCTCTGTCACTGTTATTTCTGTGAATGTGGAAGATCATTTATGCCCGTGCATATACTTATGAGCATCAATACAACTTGCTTCTTGGTCTGGCTGCAAAAATGTCTGAAGAGCCATACAGACTTCTGGTGAGTCTTCTCCCCTCTTCTTTTAAGGTGAGTTGCCTGTGATGCCTGTACTATGAGGCTTGGTGTGATGAAGTCTGATTGTGCGCCTATGAGTTTAGATTGTTGATTCTGTTATCGCTCTCTTTCGGGTGGATTTTACTGGAAGGGGAGAGCTTGCAGAGCGTCAGGTGAATTCCAAAGTCTTTAGTGCCTATAATATCATATCCGTATCGTTTATTTTCAATGACATTAACATCTACCCTTCGCAGCAAAAATTGGCACAGATGCTGTCTCGGTTGATAAAGATAGCTGAGGAATTTAACGTTGCAGTCTTCATGACCAACCAAGGTAATCTTGACTTATTATCACTCAAGGAAGTTATAAATAATTTGCCACACAGCTTTGATTCCATCACTGTAAAGTCTTCTTTTATGTAGCTAGTTGGTGTTTTCCCCACATATCTATACACCTATGACCTGTAGCTCGCTGAAAATCATGGTGGTGCATTAGCCACCAAGTTCTCTTGTTACTCATTCAGAACGGTATAATTTTATTTCTGGTCATTGCATTTTAGAGCTGAAATATAACATCGATTTGTTGGTTGCAGTCATAGCTGACCCAGGTGGAGGAATGTTCATATCAGATCCGAAAAAACCAGCAGGAGGGCATGTGCTTGCCCATGCAGCCACTATCAGGTTGATGTTCAGGAAAGGTAAAGGTGAACAGCGGGTATGCAAGGTGTTTGATGCCCCAAATTTGCCTGAGGCTGAAGCAATATCCTTAATCTCGATACAATTGGTTTTGCTTTACCTTTTGATTCTGGTTTAATTAATCATGTTTTCATGAAAAAATGATTATATGATACAGGGTTGGCTTCTTTTTTGATAAAATGATAAAAAGGCTGCTGAAGTAAAATCCGAAGAGCAATAATGCATCAGCATCTTCTCCGATCCTAATTTCCAGCCAAGTGTTTAATATTGCAATAGTTATTGAGAAGTTATTCTTGACCGAAGCACGTATTTCAGATAACATCAGGAGGCATTGCAGATGCAAAGGACTAGAAAAATGACACTGCTAGAGGTGCTTCTGCGGAGCTATAGGAGCTGGAAGTAGTAAAATATCTCATTTTTCCTGCTATCTACTCGTAGATTTGTTATATGCGTGCTTCTGCTGGAGAAATGCCATTGACAGTATTCGACTTATCTGTATGCTGTTTTAAATGGTTTTCTCATGGCTGTTCTTGTCGTTTTGTTTTCGAACCACGTGGCCGCTCTTGTCCATGCTTCGAATTTCCTAACCTCTTTGACAAACGTGAGCTAGATGTAGAGTAGCAGCATTCGTTGAAAACAAATGGGACCACTGTACCGCTTCCTTTATACAATTTAATCCTGCAAGGTTCCTTTTTATGGTCAGGTGCTCGTAGAGAAATCAAGCCATTTGGTTCAATGGCACATCCAAGCCAAGCCAAACCAAACAACATAGGGGCCTTGCATTCCATCATCCCTTGCTTTAATTCAAGCTTTCTTATGAAACTAGCGTAAAGAGTAGACTATAAAATAAACTAATGCCTTGCAAGAAGTACAAGTCATGTGTACTACTTCAAACGAGCTCTTCAAAGAAGTTGCAAGGACAAAGTCAGTTTTTTTTTTTCTTTTTTCTTCAAATCTTGGCCATTAGAGACAAATTATTGCGATAGGGACTTGAAAGTAACAGATTATCCGATTCATCTCCTTTGCATATCTGACTCCCAAACCTTTTATCTTAATCTGGTCTCCAATACAGTAGGAGTATGGCTTGAAGCGCCGTATATTCAGCGGTTCAGCTCCCTCCAACTACAGGTTTCTCTTCCTCTAAGTCGTAGAAATCCCAACCGGGAATGCAAGCCCAAGAAAACAATTTACATTAAAGCCTCCAAAAAACTAAAGCAGCCCCCTTATAAGATCTCGGTGCCTGCTTTCAGATTAGCTCGGTTCTCACTAGTTTTTATAAAGGGTTCCACTGTATTCGTGTTGATTCTTACATATTTGCTCGTTGGTCGTTGCCTGACCTGGGGAAATACTAGCAAAAGGTCCATCCCTTTCTCGTACATGTTTGGATCAGGTAGTTAGATAAAGGTAGAGCAAGTGCTAGGTATGTCCCTTCATCGAAGGATGGCATGTCTCTTCCCACTGCTTCCTCTTAGAGTAGAATCCATCTGCTTCAATTGGATGCACAGATGAAAGCAAGATGTTTGGTTTCAGCCATTCCAAAGCTCCCAACTCACCAGGAAAATGACAACCGAGAGTAGCGAGGTGCCGAGCGGTGAAACAAGGTTCCCCAAAAGCTAGTGTGTTACTCGTATAACGGTTAGGATTTCTTAGCGAGGTGCTGAGCTGCTATGCTTTTTAGGTGGTTTAGGAACTACTATAAATATATATTTCAACATGGTAAAAAATAAAAGTGCATCACTCCTATGAATATAAATATATTGCTGAATCATGTTAAATCCTATGTTTTTTTTTTTAATTTTTTTTATTACAATATTCATCAATAAGTACTCAGGTTTTTCATAACATGGAGAATACTAGAGCCAGTAAAATGACAGTCGCTGAAGCGTAATATACTCGGTGTTTCCATCCCTGCGAGTATAGTGCAAATAGCCCAAGTATGGTTAGCTCGTATTGAAGGAGGATAAAGGTATTAAGAAAAGGGATTTCACGAGTATCTACAACCCCATTCCCTTTTGGGAGCCAAATCTACAGCAAGAAGTGACACACACACACACACACACTATGTAAGTTCCATATGATGCCCTTCCGACGTGGACTCATGTAGAAGTTAGAACACCACAGATTTCAGCATTTAAAATGAATGCAGTGTGAGGAATTGCGGAAGAATTAGACCGATGCTGAATTGGAATGGATGACTCTGCGACGAAGTTCGTAGTTTCTGTTAGTCTACTTTAGGAGGGGAAGTCGGACTAATTAAAGAAGGGATGTGCTATATCCGCAGCTATTTTAGGGGAAGTCGCCCAACTCTGAAGAACAATAGATCCGAGGCTTATATACCTGTTCTTTTTAGCAGAGAACAAGACGAGATATAATGAGAACTTGCCAGAGTGTCGACCATGACTGCTGCACGATGATGTCAGTATGTCATCTTTTATGCGCCGCACTGGTATCAAATGACAATGCCAAGCGTAGTTTTCCAACCCATTACTATATATATATTAGCAGGGTTAAAGAACACATGTCGCTTGATTTAATTAACACTTTGCTTGTAAAACAGGATGATACAACCCATAAGAAATGACATCCAATAGCTGAAGCAAATTGAAGGAAAAAGAAATCCCCATCCAGATATTTCCATAAAAGGGGACACACGATTGAATACCAATTAGGTAGCAAACACATTGGAAATCTTCTATGCAATGCAAAATTTATTTTATGTTATATCCAGCAAAGGTCTCGAATTCATTTTAGAGTATCCAACACACAGCCGCATCAATTGCTGTCTTGAATTTCAGAGTACTTACTAATAGCGGTGAGATTTTGGACACATTAGCGCAGTTGTGTCTTGGAATATAGGGATAAGGGTGGAGGATAAAGAAAAACATATAATCCAAAAGGCCACCATATAACAAAAGCCTTGCCATAAAAGAACTTGAAGGCTTAATAGTTTGAAGACCAGTTGTAAGAACTATCAACTCTTGGCATGCCAGCTGATTCCTTCTTCGTCTCCTCATCCACCTTAAAAGTTGATCCGCAGACCTGACCTGAACTGTCCACTCTTGGCACTGGCTTCAACTCATTCATGGGGTGCTCAAAGCTCCTCAAACCTCGAGAAGTTGTAAAGAAGCATCCTGATAAACACAGCAGAAACTTTTAGATTATACAACGAGTCCTTGTGCCCATAAATCATACAAGGATCCCATCAATGCCAAGGGAGCTTGAATGGCCATCCAAGAGTACAAGGGATTAGGGAAGGGTGAAAGGGTAAGAAGAAAGAACAATAAATCATCGTAAACTTTTCTACATAAACTATATAACCAAAAGGGGTGAAGATATTCTGGCCCTAACTTTCAGCATATGATGCAACGCAGAAAATGAACAGGACATCTACAAACACACGAAAAAACACGAGGGCAGTGGAGGGAACTTTTAAGAGAGCATCATGAAACATGGTATTTAAAATTTTAATGCACCAACATTTCCCACATTGCTGGGTTCTCCAGTGTAAATAAATACTCTTCTCTAAATACACTCTTAATTGCATCTCAGTGCCTATCTATCTGTTGCCCTGGAGTTTTTTACATACGTTTTCTCCCCTCCAAGGACAGTTTAACCATGCAGAAAGAAGCAGAGAGGAATTGCTAAGGATCTTAAGTATGATGATTGAACCAGAATTAAGACTTTACCTTTAGGGAATGGTGCAAAAGATTTCCCACAGCCTTTCTGAACAATCTGAACATCATCTGAAAGAACGAGATTGCCTTCAGAATCAGTTCCCCAAAAAAAGGGTACACTTCCATCAGCATCCTGCAAAGAGGTAAAGTTTGAATGACTTAAGCTGTGCTGGTAGAGACGAAGCAATCAGAAATAAAAACCACAAGGACAACTGACAATGGAAGAGAACAGTCCAAGCAGAAAGGATCACTTACAACAGCGACAAATGTGGCTTTTGAAGTGCTGTCATATAAAATAAACGCAAATTTCCCGAGGATGCCTTTCACAACCTGATCAGCAGGATAAGGGCCTCGATCTCTGAGAGTTCTGTAAGCTTCAATGACAATGATCACCTCATTTGCAGTTTTATTTAAACCATATTGCTGCTTGAGAACAGCAACATTCTCAATGTGGCCTTGGAACAGGCAGAAAATGTCATCCACAACCGCAAATAACCTAGCCAGAGAAAAGAGATATTACCACTGTTATGTACAGGCAAGGCATTACAGAAGAGAGTAAAAAGTTGAAAACTATTAATCCAAGTAGTAGATCTAAATTACATGATTAAATTAGTACATAAAAAGATTCTCACAGTAACTAAAATAAATATATAACATTGATTAAGTGGAAGGTTGGACGCTAAATAATTTATCTGAAATACCAATGAGACTATTCAATTCCACAAATCACCCTGAAGCTTCCAAGGGAACGGACAATTTCTATCTAAAGTAGAAGTATAACTGGAAAAAAAAAACAAGTGAGCTAGATCTGTCTTTTTTCTTTACCAGAACCATAAAATGAGACAATAAATTGTTCGCATGTAACTGGAGACAAAACAAAATCTTTAGATTTGGATTATATGCTGCGTTAACACCCTTTTTTTTAATTTATGGCAGGAATTAATGACCAGATAAAACTCATGCCACCCTAACACCAATTAACAACTCCACGAAACCTTTAGTTTCATAAAGTTTGTGACAGAAAGATATAACAAAAAGAAACAACCCTTCTTGATAGCAAGAAAGTACCAACAAATTAAACAAATAAATAACTAGAAAAAGTTTTCAAAAAATAAATAAATGAAAAACAAGATCTACTAAAAAATCAATAAAAGTCGAGAATTTATCCAAGCAAGTTGCTACAAATCATAACATACGCATGCAAATATCAGTACTAAATATCATCAAGCAAAAATCCCACAAGCCAAAACTGAAACAAGAACGATCCTCAAGCGATCGATCAAGATCAGATCAGTCCCAAGAACCAAAAAAAAAAGT
>Ga0325403_1006372_pt1 | contig 11226 bp, 7 predicted proteins | sample PopdelMetagenome_19_FD_205665 | JGI IMG/M metagenome (GOLD analysis project Ga0325403, IMG submission 205665) | Populus deltoides microbial communities from Bellville, Georgia, United States - Xylem-PdKOR-R4 | ecosystem: Host-associated > Plants > Phyllosphere > Stem > Wood/Secondary xylem...
TTTTTTTTTTTAATATTAAAAATAATATTTTCAAATTATTTTTTTAATTTTAATGTATTAAAATAAATAAAAATAAAAATATTTTTCTAAAATATTTTTATTTAAAAAACATTACAATACTAAATACATATTTCACCAGAGCCGACTATTATACCGAGTAAGATACTTTTGTGTCAAGGCTCGTCTTGATTTATTATCAAATAATATTTTTTTTATTTTTATTTTTATATTATTTTAGTGTACGGATATTAAAAATAAAAAAATATATAAAATATTATATATATATATATATATATTAAAAAAATACAAGTTATAACACTAATAAACCAGCATGCTCTGTAAAGCCTAAATGCCCTCTACTGGGGCCCTTACCCTAACCCCTTTGTTGATGGGTTAGTGGAGCCCTCACCCCCCACGTTGAACTCATTTGTGCCAATCACTGATCATGGCATCTTGTACAACTTGGCCCCTACCAGCCACCACCGCCAGTGGTTTTCATGATTCCCCTGATAAAACACATACTATTATCACAGCAACTTAATCCTCCCCTACATCACCACATGGTCTGCCACCATACAGGATCATGATGCACCTCCTTTCCCCTAATGATCACAACCCTCCATTCAATGTCCAACGCCATTCTTTTGACGTGCAAGGTATTTCCATGCCTCAATAACATTATAAATACCACCTAGGATCCAAAATAACGTGCTTTCTAGCTAACTAACTAACAAAACTATCGCAATAGGCAGTTGGCTTTGGTTATTGCTTAGGTTTTGGCTATGGAGAAGAGCAAGTCATTCCCTCAATACTCTTCATCTTTCTCCGGGGAGTTTGGATTTGAAGACCGATCGAATTCGTATAACTTTAATGGACCATGCCAAAAGGGAAATGGTTTTGCAACATCAAGTGATCCAGAGCTAAAAAGAAAGAAGAGGATTGCGTCTTATAATGTTTTTACCATGGAAGGCAAGCTCAAATCTAATGTGAGGAACAGTTTCAAGTGGATCAAGAACAAGTTCAGCGATGTTCGGTACGGTATGTGAATGTCAGCTACAGCATGCATGGAAGTAAATATGGCTTAATTTTAATTGTGTCATGAGGTTCTATTTTCTTTCTCCCTTTCTTTTCTTTTTGTCTCCCATATATAGGAAAGAGGAACAGAGAGTACTGTCATGAATTCGAGATCTTCTATGCATGCATGGAACATATGCCATGCATCATCGCCTAAGATAGGGTGTCCTATGTTTAATGATGATCATGAAAAAGAGTCGAAGTTTTCATCTATCCCTTTTATGTATATGTAAATGTGCTGTTGGATTTGAATGCTAACGCCTCCCAACTTGATGATAGTTTAATGTTTCGTTCATTAACTTGCTAGTCAAACGAATTTAAGTGCTTTCCTTCTACTTAGTTCTTCCTTGTATCTGGAGAAGCAAATGGAAGACCATATGGCTGTGAGCAAACAAATGGTAAAAAGGCGTCCTTCACTCGAGAGAAGAGATGGGAAAAAACTCATCACTGGAACTGACTTCCCCCCAGTTCATGCAAAAAACTAGTTACGAGATAATATATCCAGTCTTTCTGAATAACAACAATCCCAGATTAAGTTTTTCCCCTTGGGGAGGACAATCAAACTCTCAGCGCTTTATGAAACATGCCGACATGAGAGCTTGAAGCATACCCACCAGAATGCAAGGCCAGAATTAGAGGTGGCATTTACTTAAGAGGACCCAGCTTGTCTGCAAATCTTGCCACATGTAAGAAGCAACGCTTGCATCTGGTCCAGCCACCCTCAAAACTGCCATCTGGAATACAAAAGTCTCTGCTGCCAATTTATTTTTAAGCCCTACCTGCCTGAAACCATCCAGAGCCATTAATCTCAGAGAGTAGTACCGCAGTGGAAGGCTCCCAGGTTATCATTATCACGCACAAGGCATTAGGTTAGGTATCAGTATCTACCACTATAATAATATTATTTTTTTTGTTCTCCAATCGATGATGACAAGGAGAGGAGGAGCGTAATCTCTTTTAAACTAGAGAGTCCTTCCTTCGGTCCTTTTTCACGGGACAAACTACAAAGAGATTATTACTCTTGCCTTTTTTTTCTACAAGAAGAGAGAAAAGGCCCCGCTCCACTTCAAAAGCTGATTACACAATCAGATTTGTATTGCGCCCTTTTGCGACTTGTTAAGATACGCGTGTCCCGAACTTCACAGGGGCCATGAACACTTCTTTTCTAAGCTATTCGACAAGTGTTTTACCACGGGTTGTAACTTTTTTTTTAAGAAACAAATTAGGTGTGTATGCTATTTTAATATAAAAAATTTAAAGGGTAATTTGAAAATTTTATACAAGTTTTAATTAAATAAATTAATAATTATTTATGTAAATAAATAAATTTTTTTTTTATTAATAACTACTAATGGGTTACACATGCTAAAATTATGATTTATATTTGGGTCAAGGTTACACATGCTAAAATTATGATTTATATTTGGGTCAATTTGTCAGAGAATCTAATGACTCACATTCATAAGAATAAATATGATTGTGATTTGATTGTAAATAAATTTTAGAAATTAAGTACTAGAAAGTAATTAATACAAGAAGTTATAATTCTAGATCTGAAAACAATCAAGTAAGGACCTCATTGAATAAATTTCTAAAATTAATTTTTAATAATATATGTGATATTATTAAAGAAACAAATTGATATTTTGACATGTATAATATTTTTAGATTTTTCTATTAATAAAAAGTTATATCACTTATTTTATTAGAGTAAAGTACAATATAAAAATACCTAAAACATAAAAGAAAAGATGTGGTTTATATGGATTACCATTAGAGACAAGATATCTGAACAGCTTGTAATTTGCAATAACTTGGCGTTAAAGCAAATATTAAAAACCAAAAAGAATATATGATGTAATCTTTGTATAAATCCTAAACAACTTTAAATTTATTTAACAAGATCCTTGAATTTTTTTTTAAAATTTAAATATATCATTTTTGAGAAATCCAACAAAATATACATATGGACTTCATTTAATCTGTACATTTCATTGTTCACCGTATTTTACTTGGTGTTGCCTGTTCTCGAGGCAGTTAAAAAGGGGCAAGTCCTTGATATTCTTGCCTTGTAATTGTGGAGACATCTTCTTCTTAGAAGTTGCAACAGGGGAATGCAACAAATTAAGTGGTGTCCAGAAGAGTTGCTACCGGACTCTTGGTTTTGGATGACTAACTCAGCTGTCTCCTTTGGCATTGGAGTTCAATATTAGCATAACAATACAACTTTTAGTAAGCATGTAAGATGCAACTACAATAATATGCACTAAAAGGATTTTTTAGCTATTAAAGCTACTTCCTGTGATCAGATGCACTTGCCTTCTCGACTCATCGGCTTGTGTAGGTTCATCTTCAACTTTTAGAATCGCTACTAGACCTGATAAATCGCATGCTAAAGGGCTTCTATGAAAGAATTGCAATAAGAAAATCAATTCAGGAATAAGCTATCCATTTAATTAATTCCTTGCTTGTATTGTTGACTTTGCTAGCACTAACTAATTGTACATCAGAACCATCAATCAAGGAGTTGAAAATTTTAGCAAATAAGTGAGTGTGTGAGCTAATTTACCTACACAATTCACCTCAATACTACTTGGAACTTATAGAATAAGAAATTTTGCACTCCAAACAAAGCTACTGGCTTCTTGTGGCTAGAAATGTCCAAGTTAATGAAAAGTTTGTGTACTTGTGACAAAAACTCTAATTCATATTGAGAACTCTAATCATGTCCTTCCTTCATTTTGGAGGGTTGAAGATGCACAACCACGAGATATAGGATCCAGAGCAAGAAAAGTGGTGGTTAACAGGCCCCAAGTTATTTCAGGAAATGTCTTGAAAGTTTCAAAAGGACCAAGTTTGTATGTTCGTGGAGGTCGAAATGTTGATAGCTTTAGCCTTTTCCAATAGTCCTCTAATGGAGTTCCACATAGTTTAAAAGTCCTATATAGGTGCTCAACCTGAGTGTTTCAAAGTTAATCATGTGAGATAACTAATGAGACTAGACACTGTAAGGAATAACCAAGAGTATTTTCCCAAGGTTATGTTGCTCATAAATACCCAGATTACGATCATTGGTTTCACCGTGTACTTCTGTATGTAAATTGAAAAGAGAGAATAGAATTTGCTGGAATGTAATGTATTATTGATCATATCACGTATTTATACAAGTGCATTTACAGTTATTCCAATAGATTAGGAATCAATTACTGCCCTGCAGTTTATCATCTTATAGAATTAGTTTTATAGTAGGAAAGCTAATGTGTACAAGTTATCCGTTCCTAATATGGATTCTCAACACTGTACTTTTTAGCATGAATGACTTACCTGCAAACATCTTTGCCAAGAGACATCCAGCACTCTAGAGATTGATACCAGTTATATAGAATGAATCACCTAGCAACAGCTCAGGAGCTTCATACCAAAGTGTCACAACTCGGCTTGTGAGAAGTTGCTTCTGTTTAGGAGAACAATAATTTGAAAGTCTAAAATCAACAATCTTTATAATCCCATTTTTGTTAATTAATAAGTTTGATCCCTTGATGTCTTTGTGTAACATTACCCCTTTTATGGTAGTGCTGTAGACCTAAAAGCAGTTGATTCATTAACACTTGATATGCATTAACAGAGAAAGTGAGCTACTAAAAAACTAATATGTGATCCGTAAAGATCAAATGGGTAAATCCACAAATCTCTCTCCATCTATGCCACTCAATTTCCTCTCTTCACCACTAACAGCACGACCACCATTATATTTTCTTGTTGGTTGTTTAGGCTTATGTAGCCTGCCAAAGTATATCTCTACCAAGTGGATCTTCCATGACAAACGATACCTGCTTTTTCCATATAGCCACTTTCCATTTTGAGCTTCTTTTTTGACACACACACACACACACACACACACACACACACACAAAGAAGGAAGGTGTATATAAGTAGAATATGTACATAAACGGTTATAATAAAGACATATAATTAAAAAATAGCAGTAACTCTTGTGAATGTAAAATCATGAAAAGAACTCTAAAGATAAGAGGTTATTGACGGTTAACATATAAATTAGTGAAGAACCCTAAAAAATGAAAAATTATCAGCAGTTGATATCACTCGATCATATATGACATATAACAATAAAAATCTTCACACAACTTAACGAAAACTCAAATTACTACATTGTAGTTTTATCAAATTCTCAGGATCTTTCAAGCCCGAAACTTGCAGGTTATAGAAAAATAGACGATAACTTTATTGAGATAATCAAGTAAGCTTGCAATTTTAATTTTATAAACTATATATATATATATATAATGTTTCATTATCTAGAAATTTCAATTCATGAATGTAATCAAAGTATGAGTCATTCTATGAATGTAAATATTATTTTTTCTAAGTTATTAAGTTTATTTTACATTCAAATTGTTTTAATTATTTAATTCTCTTTTTAGTTAAACTATTATTTCTGTGAAGTGAGTTTTATCATATTAATATTCTTGTAACCATGTAATACAAATTTGGAATTACATGATTAACTAGGATTAAGTTCATAATTAGAACCAATTAATTTAGAACTACAGAGTTCAAACCTGTTAACTTAAAATTTTAATTTTAAATTATAAAGTCCTTTTAAGTGAGTAAACACAAAACAATTTACATCAAGCACATGTTTTCTAAAAATATATTTTTCTTTATTTTATCTTTTCAAATATATTAGACATCTAAATTTATTCCAGTTCCTTTTTATAATATTCTAGGAATACCCGTCATTTTTTATTCCATCTATTTAAATTAAACCATATATTTTAAAGGCAATTATATTAAAATTGATATGAGTTAAATGATTTAAACAAATAAAAATAATAATGAAAATCACATCAATTTTAATATATAATTATGAATCAATACATAATACTAAATTTAAATAGATAAAGTATAAGATAGTAAATAATACACAGTACGGTTAGTTCCATGCCAATGAATACCATAAGAATAATAATAATAATAATAAAAAAACAACTTCAATAGAATTAGACCAGTTGGGTTTTTCCATGTCATATGTCATCTAATAGGTTGATTAAATTGATGTTTGATATTATAATAGTAGTTATTTTTTAAAATATTTTTTAATTAAAAATATATTTAAATAATAATTTTTTAGTTTTAAAATTTTATTTTTAATATCAATACTTTAAAATAATTTAAAAAAATATATAAAAAATTAATTTTAAATAAAAAATCAAAATTTTAAGAAATGCACGGTCACCCGTGTTCGAAGAAACTTCCTCCTAAATAGAGGCCTTGTCTGATATGGCCGAGATCTGTGTTGGGCTGCCACTGAAAAAGTAGCGACGGCTATCAGCATTTAGCACCTGACCGTCACTCCCTTTAATCCCGTCCTTTCTTTCCTGGTAGAAGCTCCAATCCAATGATTTCTCTAGGGTTTTGACAGCCCAAAAAAATAATTCTCCCTGGGGATTTCGCGTCAAGAAGGATCTCGCCCATCATTCTCTGCGTCGTCGAGGCATGCTTTTCTTTCTTTCCTTTATGATCTATGTGTGTAGGTGGTAATAGATTGTCAGCAGGGATTTGGATAAAAAAATTGGGTACGTGCAAAATATTTTGTTAGGATGGAGCTGTTTCTCTTTTCTTATTTTTTAGGTCTCTAGGTTTTGATTGTATTTTCATTCTTTGAAACCGCTCTTCCTTTTTTTTGAACACTTTGTTCTCCCAGCAAGAGATGAAGTTCTTAGCTTCGGTATGGTTTGCTAAGTTTAGCTAAAGTAAAACATAACATTCTCATTTGACAGAAACGGACTGGGCAATGGCATATGCCATTAGTTTGAAGGGAGATAAAGAATGTTATTCTAATGAATGAACGTTTGCGGGTTGCTGTGAAGCCCGTTTAATCGCTTCATCAATTGAATCTTCAAAATTTGCATATGAAGAGCTGGGTATTTTTTAGCTAACCCTGATATTACACATTATTGACTGGAGATAATTTTGGTTTGGTAGCCATTCTAGCTGTATTTTGTGTGCTTTATGCTAAAAATTTAGGAGATCCTACTTCTTTGTTTCCATGAGTGGGTTTATAGTAGAATTCTTTTTATTGTTGCTTGATACAGATTAACATGAGGCCGAGATCAGTTTGGTTAGAGTCACTCTTGATAAACAGAACATGAGAAATGGTCGTTTCTTAATATCATCTTGATGAGAGAAGTTTTAAAGATCTATTTTATAAGCAGGTTTAAACACTTTGGGATGTCATGATGTATTGCATTGATAACAAACTAGCAAATTTTCATCTCTCGTTGCAGTAAACTCCATGAATTGAAATGTGTCAGTATCGACCATGGGAAGATGATTCAGCACAAATTGAAGATTATGAACAACGTACTAGAAATAACACAGGGCATGTAGATACAAGGTTGGAGGCTCGGGTAGCTTTATTGGAGGCACGGATGGCAAATGTTGAGGCTCGAGTGGAAAGACTTGAGGCGAAGATGTTCTTTTTGCAAAAGGGAATGCGTGTAGTGTGCGCGTTGTTTTTGGTCACTCTTGCATATGCTGTATGTAAATGAATGCTGGAGATGATTCACTCATTAGTCTCAGGCTTGTATCTGCGCTGCTCTTAATGAGATACACTGGAAAATGTGTTCCATAAAATGAAGAATATTTGTGCCCACATAAAAGGCGGAAAGATGACTATATATACAAATACCTAATGTCCACTAGAGTAGAAGATAGCCCGCAGGGAGGACTAAGTTATGGGACCTGGTATTTGTTAATGTATCTGCTTATTACGGCTTGTCTGAATGGCAATTACCAATTATGATGCTAGATTGTTTATCTTCCTTTAGGTTATGACGATGTGATTACATTCTGCAAATTCACATCTTCACAAGCTGACATGCTACTATGCTAGTTATGCTAGCTATTTGTTCTGAGCAAGGTGCTGGATCTACTGCAGGAGAACCGCAGATGGCATGCATGATGAAGTTTCTTGTTCCAAATTGCTACAAAAATTTGAAGGCTTTGGTGATCTCCTGGTGGCCAGTTTATGTGCAAGAATGTTTTCCAATGGTTCTTAAGTTCCTTCTCTGATAAGCTACAGGTTGACAACTCACTGGAATATGGTTCTTGCTGCTAACAGAACAAGCAAGTCGATCTCCTTTATACTTTTGAGGGTTGCTCGTTGAGCGTTAGAGATCCAGCCTCAGTGAAACTCTTAACGTTCAACCTTCTCCATGCAAATGGTGTAGAAGACTTGAACACGAAAAGATAAAAAGAACCAAAGAAAAAAGAAAGGGGCTTCCGTCTGGAATCTGGATAATGACCGGATCGAGTTTCCTTATTCCAGATGTTGAAGGCTTGTTCATGATTTAACAGATGATAAATTAAGTTTAATGGCAGAAATTAAGGTTATGTTCTATATGATTTTTATAAATTGCTTTAAGATTTGTTTTTTTTTAACTTTTAAATTAAAGAAAAACTATAAAGTATATTTAGTTAGAAATAACTTTTAATTTAAATAAAAAAAACTGTTATAAAATTGAGTCAAGTTTTTAATTTAATTAGAAGTTAAATTTTCTAATTTTAACTTATGGATTCTAACTTGTACAATATTTTTTTTTAAAAAAATAGTTTTAATTTATTTTTATCAAACATGCTTCTAACTTAAAGTAGAAACTATAATTTAAAAGTCACATCAAACGAAGGGAAAAACTAAGCCCTGGATTACAATGAAGAATACTTGAAACTGAAAATAATAGCAGAGGGATGAGAAACAGAATGGATGTTACCCAATTTCATCAATATAATGGGATGAGCAGGCGGAATTTGATTATGAACATTATGCAAGGATAGCACTCCACTTGCGAACGATTGTCGCTGAAACAACCTCTTCTTCATGATGTATAAGAATGGATGTTGTCCATTGAAGTCGAGATAATATAGATCACCGAAGGAGTTGCAAAACCATGTATATGCCACAGCAATTATAGGAATCAAAACGTATAGGTGTCTTTGAGGACGAAGAAGGCAATTGCAGAGATCAAAAGGTATCCATGGCTCTGAGATCAAGCGTGTAGTTATTCCAGATCTATTATCCCGAAATTGGACAGAAGAATCTTTACTTGATCAACAAAGTCTGAGCCCGTTGCATACTCTGTTAGCATCCCAACAGCAAAACCAAACATTGCCCATCTGCTCAACCAGAAATGCAAGCGGCATCAGATCACGTAGAGCTTTAATTTTTCATGAAAAGATATGTGAACGCATTTTCTCTTTCATTTGGGAAAGGAGGGATTTTTTTTTATTTGTCAGCGCAGGATAAATTACAAACAGTCTGCAGAAACCTTATGAAGGATTATGCTGGAACTCAAAACGAATAGATTACAATTTAAAGGGAACAGCTGGTTTTTGAAAGGGAAAAGGAAAAGAAACACTTGCAGAACAAAAATCAAGAAAAACTAGGGGTAAAAATGAGAGTGAAGAAACATCTTTCTCGCTTCAAAAGAAGCTTTTGCAAGTCTGGGGTGCAATGGATGCGTACCACCCGCACTGCCTTGCCTTGAGCACTACTGATTGGTTAAGCATAGAAAATCACCAAGATAGTGAACATTACAGGGGTCACAACGTCGTGAGAAGCATTAACTTGAAGGAGACTATATTTAAGCACAATCTACAAAGGAAAAATGTGCACCCTTTTCCTTTTAAAGGCTCAAGAACAATGGGTTTGAAATACTTTCAGTTATCTATTCAAGGAGGCATTCTTGCTGATATGATCATTCCAAGGTTCTCCTGCATAGGCTCTTATTATTTGTTCTAAATACGAAGACGACTGAAACTAAATTGGCAAGAAACTAACTACTTTTAAGCCAGTTTTAGTGGGAAGAAGCCATATCATCACTTCTCTTTTCTCTACGAAAAATGTATCATTTTGATTGGCCTAGTCGTTCAATTTCACTATTCAGGACCATGTAACCATCAACTTGGGGAAACACCCACGAATCTATCCAGTTAGATGAAGTATCCACGTAAACCCAGATAACCTAAACTTTCAAAAAATCCAAATTGCACAGGGAAAACTACAGAAAAACAAAAACAAAACTGATTACCTCCCATTAGCAATCTCATTCTTGCCAAAGAACCCAAAGAAAGGACCTTGATCTGCTTCCTCAAGCTTCTTCTGCTTAAAATATTCTTGAAGCTCCTTAGCCTTTTGTCTCTGAAACTCCACAGTCATCACATTTTTGTCCTCCACAGCCACCTTAGCAGCTGGCTTGGGTGGTGGAGCCAATGGAGAAGACAGTGAAGAAGGAGGAACGGGCTTCAAGGGAGGCGATGGTGATGCAGGCGGGGAAGGTTCTCTAAGAGGAGGGGCCACGGGTCTCCTTACAGGCCCTTCAGCTTGAGAGCTCCTTATGGTCACAATATAAGGCTTAGTTGTTGTAGAAAACCTATAGTAAGAAGATGTCGAGGAGGTTGATGAAGAGGAAGATAGAGAGGAGCAAGATGATGATGATGAAGGGTTTGGGATTTTGATGTACGGAATTGAGGATGCCACTGACATTTTTTCCTGCTCTTCTTTCTTAATCCAAGTACTAAATCTCTCTCTCTCTCTCTCTCTCTCTCTCTCACTAAATTCTTTCTCAGTAGGATAATTGTTTCTTTTTCTGTGCAGACGTGGGTTTCTTCTTCTTCTTGTTTTTTTTTTTTTTTGGTTTAGGAGGGATTTTGTGTAAGTGAGGTGTTTTCAGAATCAGAAGACAAGAGGTGTGTGGGTAAGGTGCGGCCAAGTTCGAAGGAGCGGTGACTTTGGCGCTTAGCAGCCACTCAAGCATGTGGGATGTTACCAACATGCCCCTCTTCTCTTCGCTCACCAGAAATCACCGCGTGTAAAAAAGACTCCAGTTTTTCGTTTTGACGCGATTTAAGTATAGTGGCTATGTTAACTGTGTCACGGTTAGATATTTTTAATTTTTATAAAACATTATATATATAGATTTTTTTAATATATTTTTGTTGTTAAAAATATAATAAATTAAAAAATTTATATACATATATAATCAAATAAAATAAAAATTATGTGTTCTAATAAATAAATAAAAAATTATTAATAATACCTAAAAACAAAACTTCAAAAACTAAGAGATAAAT
>Ga0325403_1006376_pt1 | contig 11225 bp, 6 predicted proteins | sample PopdelMetagenome_19_FD_205665 | JGI IMG/M metagenome (GOLD analysis project Ga0325403, IMG submission 205665) | Populus deltoides microbial communities from Bellville, Georgia, United States - Xylem-PdKOR-R4 | ecosystem: Host-associated > Plants > Phyllosphere > Stem > Wood/Secondary xylem...
ACCTCACAAAACACCACCGTATATTGTTATAATATTTTCCACGTGTGTTTTTTACACGTGTTTTTTTTATTATATTTTTTTAATGATAGTTTTTTGTTTTTTTAATTTTAATTTTTAATTTTATGATCTTTTTTTTATTTTGTTTTTTTAATGATTTTTTTTAAAATTATCTTTGTCGATTTTACTTCTTGTAATATTGAGCCAGTTGAGAATTTAATCTTATAGTTTTTTTTTAAAATATCGTGGATTGCTACAGTGTTTCTCCACATGGTTTTTTTAATGATTTATTTTCTACAATTGTCTTTTTTTTGTTTTATGATATATTTTTTTGTTTTTTTATGAATTTTTTTAAATTATCTTGTCGATTTTATTTTTTTAATAATGAACTGGTTGAGAATTTAACTTTGTAGTTTTTTTTTTAAAACACTATGGATTGCTATAATATTTCTCCACATAGTTTTTTTAATGATTTGTTTTTCCAAAATTATCTTCTTTTTTTTCTTTCCCGTTTCTTTTATGATTTTTTTATTTTTTTTATTTTTTTATGATTTGTTTTTGTTTTTTTAATAAATTTTTTTTTAAATTATCTTTGTCGATTTTATTTTTTTAATATTGAGCTTGTTGAGAATTTAATTTTGTAGTTTTTTTTAAAACACCGTGGATTGTTACAGTGTTTCCCTACATGATTTTTTTTATTGATTTTTTCTTAAAATTATCTTTGTCGATTATTTTTTGATATTAAGCTGGTTGAGAATTACAATTGTAGCTTTCCTCACAAAACACTATAGATTGCTACAGTGTTTCCCTACATGGTTTTTTTTTCTTTAATTTTTCCACAATTATCTTTGTTAATTTTATTTTTTTAATATTAAACTGGTTGAGAATTTAACTTTTTTCTTTAAAACACTGTGGATTACTAAAGTGTTTCCCCACATGTTTTTTTTAATTTTTTTTGTTATTATTTTTTCTAAAATTTTCTTTGTTGATTTTATTTTTTTGATATTTAGCTAGTTGAAAATTACAACTGTAGCTTTCTTCACAAAACACTGTGGATTGCTATAGTGTTTCTTTACATGGTTTTTTTTTATTATTATTATTTTATGATTTTTTCCAAAATTATCTTTGTCGATTTTTTTTTAATATTGAGCTGATTGATAAATACAACTATAGCTTTCCTTACAAAACACTGTGAATTGCTACAGTGTTTCCCTACATGGTTTATTTTTTTGTTTTTATTTTTATTTTTTATGATTATTTTTGTTTTTTTAATGATTTTTTTTCCAAAATTGTCTTTGTTGATTTTTTTTTAATATTGAGCTGGTTGAGAATTTAACATTTTTCTTTAAAACACCGTGGATTGCTACAATGTTTCCTCACATGGTTTTTTTATGATTTTTTTCAAAATTATCTTTGTTGATTTTATTTTTTTGATATTGAGCTGGTTGAGAATTACAATTGTGGCTTTCCTCATAAAACACTATGGAATGCTATAGTGTTTCCCTACATGGTTTTTTTTTTCTTTTGTTATTATTTTTTCCAAAATTATCTTTGTCAATTTTTTTTTAATATTGAGCTAGTTGAGAATTTATTTTTATAATTTTTTTTCTTTTTATTAACAAAAAAATTAAATCATGTAGCAAAAGGCTAAATCATGTGGGGAAAGCACTGTGGATTGCCACAACTCATTCTATTTAATCTTTAAGTTTTTGATCACCAACACAACTTTTTTTTTCCCTTGTGGAATATTGGCTCCATCACACCTTTAGTTTCTATTACTTATCTAGCAGTGATTCATAATTTTAACATCATGAAGCACATTTGCTCCATAAGTCCGCCGTAGCGCACGAGCATGCTATCTAATTGTCTTCTAAGTACCATGGCATCGACCTGTATACGACACATGCTAATTCAACTACCTTCTAAGCTTGATGCAATTGTCTATCCTCCTTCTAACCTCATCCCAACGCCATATAATATTCACTAAGAAAGTTATTCCAATTATGATTAATGATGATATTTCAAAATCCAAAGTGTTTAAGAATATATGTTTTAGCGATTGGATTATAGGTTAATTACATGTTATAACAGATAGTTTATTCCCTATTGTTTATGAAACTTGTAGCTTGTTGTAAAAAGCTTGTAACCTGCAAAAATAATTCTCTTTGATGCAATTTGAGGACCATGAGATGCCAAAATCAATGATCTTTAAGTAAATGGTTACAATAAATAAGAGAATGAATATTTATTCTTAAAAACAAAAGTATTTGTTCTTAGTTTTAATATGATAAATACTCTGAAATTAAGAAGGTATATGCGTTGAGAATAGAGATTGTGATCCTTTTATCTATGTGATTCTAAGGTATTTATACTCCTAAAACCCTATAAAAGAGATCTCTTAAGGGTTTAAGATGTCTTTTTATCCTTATAACACTCATTAGGAATAAATATATTTAATATTAATATTAATTGGGGATGAGAGATAAATATCTATGACATTAATATTAATGGGGGATACGAGATGAGTATCCATAACATTAACATTTGATGTTTAAAAGTCATAAAAATAAATAAATGGAGCTTTGTGGCCCAATATAAGGCCTATAATGATCTCAAGGCCTTTAACCCTTTGTGCTTGGCACATTTCCAAACCCACTATCAATAGGTATGATAACGAGCAAGACCTATATCTATTTGGGTTTAACACGTACCCAAGTCCAAGGGTGTAGAGTCAGATAATCTATTAGACCAATGCCTAATTAAACTTGCATACAACAAAGCCCAAGGTCGATGGATCAGGAAGGCTGCCAGAGCCATGCCAAATTAGGTTTGGCATATAGCCAAGCCTAAGGGTGATAGGTGTGGTAGTTCATTAGACCTATGTCTAATTAGGCTTGGCGCACAACCAGGCCCAAAGGCACTAGTCCTGATAGTTTGCTAGACCCATCCCTACTTGGGATAAACTACGGTGTCAAACCCAAGAGCAATGGGTCTAGCAGCTTGCCAGACCTATATCCTATTGGGCATAGTACGTAGGCAAGCTCAAGGATGTTAGGTCTGGCAACTCGTTAGACTCGCACCTAATTGGACTCAACATGTAATCACGCTCAAGGGTGTTAGGTTTGGCAGCTTGCCAGACCCTTAACCACTTGGGCACGGTTGTGGTGCCCAGCCCAAAGGCGTTGGATCTAGTAGCTTGCTAGACTCGTGCCCATTGGGTTCGACATATAGCTAGGCCCAAAGACGCTGGGTTTGACAGCTTGCTATACTCATACCCACTTAAACTCGGTACAATGCCACACCCAAGAGCTGTAGATTTGGCAACTCGCGAGACCTATTCCCCATTGAGCTCGGCATGTATCCATACCCAAGAGTGTTGAGTCCAACAACTCACTAAACCCAAACTCATTTGGACTCGGTATGGTGCCATGCCCATGGGCTGTAAGTTTGGCAGCTTGCCAGACCCTTGTCCCCTTGGGCTCAGCACACAACCGAGCCCAAGGGTGTAGGGTCTGATAGCTTGCTAGACCCGTGCTTTATTGGGCTCGACATGCAATAAGGCCCAAGGATGCTGGGTCTCGCAACTTGCCAAACTCATAACTACTTAGGCTCGGTATGGTGCTAATCCTAGTGATGTTGGCTTAGAAGCAAGCCTCGCCCACTTATCAATGGGTTAACACCATACCTTTGGACCTTCTATATAAAGAGTTAAGTTCAAAATTCATTTTTTGTAAGGTGCTAAAAATATTGATCCATCAGTAGCCCTCTAAGTCTTTATGTATTTAATACATAAAAATTTAAAGGGTTGTTAGTTTTTAATGAGAGACTCTTTACCTTCCCCATGAGATAGATTATCCCAAACATAAATATTAGGATTCTTGTAGCTAAGTGGCTCATCCTAATTAAAAGAGACTATCTTAGGAAAAGAAAAATGGTTGCGTGCATTCAATACAGTAATTGATTAGTTTTCTTTTAGATTTGTGGTGAAATTAAGGGTTTTTCATCCAATAGTAATGATGAAAAATTACTTCTTTTATTAACCATAGTCACTCACCTCCATTCTTTTCTTTTACTTTGAAAAATTCTTTGCTAACAATGAATTTTTGAAAAAGCCTTGAGCGAGACATGTTCTCAGTTACAAGAAGAAACTCTACTACTTGATTTTAGGTAATCCCTACCATTAAACTACGTTCTTCTTCCTTTTGGTCAGAAAACATGGACACTAAAAAGGTTAGGTCTGACCCTAGGAGTAAAGATGCTACTTTTTTTTAATGGTGAATTTAATTTCCAACTAAAAACTAGGGGAAATAATAGAGGACATGGAAGAGCATCCACTTCTAGAATAATGGAAAATAATTCCCAACCCTGAAGAAGTCCCCCCTGACTCTAGGGAACCCTAAGGGAGAGACAGGTTGCCTCGAGCCACCGAGGACACTAAGCTTAACACCTTAACTATAAAATAGTTGACTTATATTAATAGTTGGCAGCTAGGAGAATACATGACTAAATTGCCTGCTCGAGCTGAGAGGATTAATCAAATGTCCTTGGCTACCTCCCGGGGGCGCTTTAAAATCATTGTCCCCATGTGTATGTACGAGCAAGGGTACTCATCCTTTCTTTAAATGTCTGTGAGGGAAGCTTTCCACTAATATAGGTTGGGTCCGAACCAGTTGCATCCCAACAAGTGGATCATTTTACCTATCTTTGAAAAATTTCTTAAGCTTGTTGGCCTAGAGCCTACTATGAATATCTTCAAGAGTTGCTACAGTTTGATTGGTGGCGTCAACAATGACAATGATGCACGCTGGTTCTTCACCTTTTCTAGTAGACCCAATAGGCCTAAAGGGACTTTGCAAGGCAAGTTTTTCCAAGTCAAGAAATGGAGGGGAGGTGTTTGATAATCAAGTACACCGAGACAATCAACCTAAAAGATGGGTTGATAGAGGTTTGAGGTTGTGCCCACTACTAGAAATTACCTATACTAACGTGAACAACAAACCCCATTTGAGCTTGGATGAGGAAAGGACATGTGTTATATTGTCTTAGGCCTCAACCGAGTATAAAATCAATGAGATGGCTAAAGGGCAATATTAGACCCTATTGCAAAATATAAAGCTTCTTATCTTTGTTTTTGTGCATCTAAATATTCATTTTGACTTTGTTTTTGTGTAGGGTTAACAACTAAAAGGAAATAAAAGTCTTTAGTAGGTTCTAGAGAGGAAAGCTCGTCTGTTTATGAAAGTGCATCTTCATCCTTTAACTTGAGTGGAGCTAGGATTGAAGTGGATATGAAATATGACCCTATCAATATAGATGAGCTTCTTGTCACCACTGAGATGCTCGCTTCAAGAGATGAAAGGTCTCCACCTTATAGAGTCTGATGTTGTTACCTTAACCTCTCATATTCTCTTGTTACCAATGCCCTTACCCCCATCTTCAACTGTAGAGACCTATTTGACTACTAGACCTTCTACCTAGGATGCTCTGTTAGGAGTTGGATAGCCTAGGCTCGAGGATGTTTTTGCTAACCTCATCCTTGATCGAGCCCCCTATATTTTCCCCACTTTAAGTGAGGAGGAAAAACAAGTTATAAAGGTTATCTTTGGTGGGAGGTCTAACCTCAAGGTCAATGGCCTAGAGGTGGTAAGGAGCCTAAAGAGGATTTTGACTATTCATTCAGACATCCAAACAATGTATGATGAGAGCTATAATTGCTATGTAGCCCTTGTTAGGCAAATAGCCCTCCACATAAAAAAACCTTAACTTTTATTTAATCTTATTATTTTATTTTATTTTATTTTTTTAATAATTATCACTTATATTTGTTAGACTTTTATAATGTGCACCCACTATAAGAGATGTTGAATGGCTGAGAGGAGCCAAATAAAAAAGGTTATCGCCAAACATAGAGCAAACTAGAATGCTCTTCAAAAGCTAAGATATAAGAAGGCTGCAGTGAAAGCTGAGTTAAAGGAGTTTAAGATAGCACATGTGGCATTGAAGGAAAACATGAGAGGTCAGATCCTTTAGTTAAAATCCACTAAAAAGGAGCTTTGTATAATTCATACTAAAATAGCCTTCCTGAAACAGGAAATTACTGATATGAGGGCATCCTAAGAGGCTCTAAGGGCTGAGCTTCTTATAGGTAGAAAAGAAGTTTAGAGCTCGTATATGAAGATAAAGAATATGAGGAACTTTCATAAAGTGTTCCAAGAAATGTTTGGAGGGTTTGTAATGCTGACTGAGATGCTTGGAGACAAGATTTTCCTCACCATATCCAACCTATATTTCCTTAGGGCAATTTAGGTGGACTTCAGTGCTGCGTTCTATTTGATCCCCATGCCTAGCTTTGCTGATGTCTTCCCTGTCAGAGCTAGCTATAGTTGCCCAGCACGGAGTTTATCTCATAAAGGAGCCTGGCCTCAATGTTTAGTCTTTAGCCCCCAACCCCTTTTGGCTTTGTACATAACCCCGATCAAGTGGGTTTTTTTTTATTATGTAATGAATATTTATATTTTGTTGAATTTAGTATTTTATGCATTTCTCATTAATGTTTTCTTTGAGGAATATATATTTTTTGTTAGACTTGTTTGGTCTGGATGGTCTCAACGTCTATACTTAGTAAAATTTCCATACTGGGTCCAATGCCTATAAGTAGCTTACAAGGTAGACTTATGTAGTCTAGATGGGTCTAATGCCCATACTTAGCAAGTTTTATCTAGATGATGCAACTATATTATTCGATAGTTTTACCCACATTTACCTAGTATTTTGCCTATGTTATATATATAAAATGCCTTGATATTCTTTATTTTATGTTTTGAAAGCACTTTTGGATGTAAGATTAAAAAAGAAGTAAATTGGAGGTAATTGATAAATTTGTCCTCCAACTGATATTTTGTGCAGAACTTGAGCTCTAGAGGTCAAAATGAAGTGATTATAGTGAAATTAGAAAGCTAACATCCATACTTTTCTATACATATATGGAAAGAAAAAAAAAGAAAGCATGGAAATCGCAGCCTTCAAAGACAAATCTTGCATTCAGCCAGTGTTGACCCTCAGCCACTCCGACTTGAAAATCTTGAGCTACCAAAGTTCATTTGATGTGAACTTAATTTTATTAGATTCCTGACTTGAAGACCTATCAGTATACCAAATGATTCTATGAAGCTTCTGTTAGTTGGGATTCTTGTGCTAAACCGCTCCACTAACTTGGTGCAAAGGTCTTGAAAGCTTATAATAGAGTTTAACTACAAATTATTATACCATACATATACTGATCCCTTGAAGGTTGTGGGGAGGGTCTTGTACTTGGCATCACTATTCTAAATGACTAATTCTAGGTTGTTTTATATATTTTGTACGTGTGCTTTCTTAGGTCAGCAAGACCGTCATAGTTGTCCAAAGTCATATTGGTGGAAATATTGTCCTTGGAAATACAGGTACACAATACTCGTGTTAACAAGGGATAATCTCATATCTGATGAAGGGTGTGGACATCTTCATGTGTATGCTCCTTTATAGGCTGCTTCCTACCCTTTGTGTATAGAGTTCTGGGGAGCTTATGGTTTCTAGCATGGAATAACAAGATCGATGGCTAGCCTTTATCCTATGGTGGCCAGATGAGCAACATGAATACTCACTATGTTTATGAGCATCGTGATGACATGAACTTCTTTTAGAAGGGATTAGTTACTATTAAGGTTGAAAGCCCTCCAACATGTCATTCTGCCTAAGCTCTTCTAGATAGTGCAATTATCTATGGGTGTTGGTTGTCGCCTACGACCATGGAGCTATAAAAGAGGGTGTCAATACTTGCTGAGGTGGTAAAGTTTGATTTTGTCTCTAAATTGCCAACACAACCTGGGTGAGGAGTTGTACTTGGTTGATGAGTTGTTGGAAGTTAGATTGTGTAACATCCTCAATATTTACATGCAATCAATACATGATTTCTTATAATTATTGCAATTTTTAGGGTGAAAGTTTTTTATTTTATACATACACACACATTCTATTAAGAATTCTTCAATTGGGAAATCTACTGAAATTTCAACAAAATCTTTCTTATATCAGGAGACCCTAAGTTATCGACTAAAACCTGTTTCACTTCAATACTCAAACAATTTCACATCTAAACCAGTGTCCAATCATCCTAGAGTCATCATATCATAGAATTAGAGTACATTTCATTTCAATTTTTTCTAATATCTCATTCATCACATTTCATAGTATTTCACCGTATGTATAAATGCATAAATAATCAATTCATATAGAATTAGCTTAACACAATCACATAAATTCATAATTATAATACAAGAAACTGATAAATTATCAAAAGTTTATGTAAATGATATAAACATAATACTTGTGTTTGGTCTTTTTCATATCTCAATGTAAGTTTTCTTGTCTTTTTTTTTATGGCTACTATCTAATTAGCCATGTTTTCAATAAAATGGATTAAAAAAAAACTATTTATGTTTGGTTATATAGACCAAACAACAGGGTTATTTTACATGTGAAAAATAAATACGTCATGACCTGCATGTAAAACGATAGTGACTGGGATATCATTGATCATTTGAATTCTATTATTACAGGGCTAGCTCGAAGGCAAATAGTTAGAGTACCTCAAAAACTATTTTCAAAAGGGGTTTGCTGGCAGCATGTTCTCGACCAATGTCATAACACCACCTTTATACAACATTCATTAAACCCTCCTATCGCATTCACATGAGGGGTTACATCTTCTTGAAGTTGTGGGCACATATCAGTAGAATGTTCTGGAATTGCATAAATGCCACACATTCTGGATTGCCAAACTTGTCCCAACGCTACTTGTCTCACAAAAGAAGTTAGTTCTGAAAGTTATGTCTCAATATTAGAATGTATCACCTCATTTACCTTTCTAGAAGTGTGGTCTGTTGTGATTCCAAACTGCTGTGAGTTTGCTGTCATTTTAAAGATCAAATCTCTTTCTTCCATATGAGTCTTTTTTACAAGTGCATCACCACTTGTAGCATTTATCATGCTTCAGTTTATGGACAATAATCTTTCATGAAAATATTGCAACAATAATTGGTTAGAAATTTGGTGATGTGGGCAACTTACATACAACTTATCAAAACATTCCCAGTACTCATATAATGTATCCCCATTATTTTGGCAAATTCCACTAATTTTTTTACAAATTATTCCAGCCTGTGAGGCTGGAAATAATTTTTCCAAGAATTTTTTTCTTCAAATCATTCCATGTTAGTATTGATCTTGAAGGAAGGTAATAAAGCCAGTCCTTCACCTTGTCTTCCAAAAAGAATGCGAAAGCCCTCAATTTAATTTGTTCCCCTGTCACTCCTTGTGGCTTCATAGTTGAACAAACCACATGGAATTCCTTCAAGTGCTTGTAGGGGTCTTCACCTGCAAAGCCTAAAAAAGTAAGTAGTAAATGAATCAAACCAGATTTTAACTTAAAGGCTACATTAATATTTGGAAATTCAATGCATAATGGTTGTTAGTTTACGTTGACCAGTTAAATTATACTCTTCAGAATTTTTTTGTCAGTAATTTGGTAAGGGTAATAATGGTGCTTTACATGCACCAAACCTTGCTGAAATGGTTTTTCTCTCCTTTGCATTGGGCGAGTTTTGGTTAGGATTGTGGGATACGACAATTTTTTCCAAATATAAGTATTTATGGTTGCTGGTTTCTCTTACTCATTACAACTAAATAGATAATGATATCAGCCTTGGTTTTCTTTATGTTCGTTAGCCTTTGGTTTGATGTGAGTGTGACATACTGTGTCTAGAGTGACTTGTGGCTCTTTTTTTCCCACCGTTTGCATCTTGAATGTTGTTTCCTACTTATCGTTAGTTGCATTGCATGCCTTTAATCGGTCATTTATACTCTTATTAACATTTGAGTATTGTAACTATAGATTCGTGGTTTTTAATCTTCTTTAGGTTCAGTAGGGGTGAGAAAAAAATCAAAAACTAAAAAAATCGAGAAAACCAGAAAAAGATAATCGAAAAAACTGAACCGTGAAAAAAAACCAATTAAATCGATTAAAATTTTGAAAAGATCGACCGGTTTGGTTCGGTTTCGGTTTTATAAGCTTAAAACCGAAAAAACCAAACTTAACCCAAACTAAAAAAAACCGGAAAAAAACCGAGCCAAACTGGAAAAAAATCGGTTTTTGTCCTTAAAAAACCGAACCGAACCTAACCGAAACCGGTCAGTTTGAACCGATTTCGGTTTTTTTTAAAAAAAATTTTGTTTAGTTACTCTTTTTGGATAAAAACCGAACCGAACAAAAAATAATCACCGTCCCATATGTGATTATCTTCTTGCATTTTCATCTTTATTCTTTTGTTTCTCTCTGCTCTTAGGCTGAATCTTATCTTTATTTTGCAGCATTTTGTTGTAGTTTTATCCCATACGTGACTTCTTCGGTTGGTTGGTCTTTTTACCAAATGTTTCCTAATTGATGTTACCTTGGGATCCTTCACTGCTCGATTCATCCCCCCTCTTGGGTGAGCCTTTTTTGCTTAATTTTGTCGTGTTGTTGTTTGTTTGCTTGATTCTTAGTCTTGGTTTTCTTTCTGTTCGTTGGCCTTTGTTTTGTGTAAATACGGCATGTCATGTCTTAGAACGATCTGTGACCTCCTTCTAGCGCCTACATTTTGAATGCAGTTTTGATGAGTCTTTTCTCGGTTCGCTGGTCTCTAGCATTTCCCTTATTGCTACTTATCTTTCGTTTTTATGCATATCCTCAACATGTCATCATTGCTTTATTAATTTTTTTGAATACTGTTCATGCCAATCTATTAAATTTCATTCACTTTGATTATTGATTTGCGTTTCACTGGCCTTTCTCCTGGATCTTCATCTTTTTCTAATTTGTAGGGCCTCAACTGTGAGTTTCTTCTTGCATTTTCATATTTCTTTGCTTCCTCTTGGTTCTCGTTCTGATTTTTACCTCTACTTCCAAGCATTATATGTTGTATAGCTTGGTACACGAATCATTTTATGCATCAATCATTTAGGCAAGTGCCCCCTATTCATATGTAATTCTTCACCTTTTATTTTTATTGCTTTTGCAAATACTATAAGTTCATATGTGGCAAGATGATAAAATTGTGTTAGATTATCATTAATTTAACAGAGTGCAATCCATTCCTTTCTGGTTTTCATCTCTTGAAATCCTCGTTGTCCTTCAATGAAAGAGTCTCGCC
>Ga0325403_1006377_pt1 | contig 11224 bp, 9 predicted proteins | sample PopdelMetagenome_19_FD_205665 | JGI IMG/M metagenome (GOLD analysis project Ga0325403, IMG submission 205665) | Populus deltoides microbial communities from Bellville, Georgia, United States - Xylem-PdKOR-R4 | ecosystem: Host-associated > Plants > Phyllosphere > Stem > Wood/Secondary xylem...
AACCTTTATATTCATCACTCCTTAATTATTTTCCTTTTTTCCATTTAAAATGAGGTGGTGTTGATTGACAAGCCAAGGAGTGAACCACAGCCAAAGAGTGCAAAGGCTTGACAAGCAGACATGCCACCGGGGAGTTGATGAGACAAAGAGGATCACTTGCTTGCATGAACTTGTTCAAATAATTCAGCAGCCGGCACAACGTTAAGTTCAAACACTAAGAATGTCGAGATTTCTTTCTAATGACAACATCAAAGATAGAAATGAGCATGATAACAAGAGAATCGAGAGAGATGGATAAAAATGATGATAGAAAAAACAAAATCAAGGAACAACGTCAAGTTTTTTAAATATTAATTTTTATTTAAGAAAAATAATGTTGTTATTATTAAAGTGAGAACTAAGGATGGTAGAATTTTGTTAATACATCCAACATGCTTTTCAATTATAACATTGAAGAAATAAACGAGAGTGGTAGCTTGAGAATCTAAGAGAGGGGAGGGGGGTAAAATTGTGATGGCTAAAAAAAATTAAGGGACAAAGTTAAATTCATATGAATATTATTTTTTTTATTTTATTATAGTATTAAAAAAATTGTTGCTAAGCATGAATTAAAGTAGGCAAGTAATGATGTCCAAGAAAATCCAAGTAGTTTAGAAACAATGTTTGTGTGTTGGATGATTGGTTAGTCTCTTAATTCTAACAATTTGATCAATTCTTTCTGGATAAATTGGTTGGTAGACAAAAGTACTTGGTGGCCGATACCTGTAAAAGATCACATTTGATAGATTCGAGGACTTTTAAATGTTTAAGTAAATATTTTTTCTAAATTGAGAAAACAATGATATTTCAAAGAGAGATACTCTAAAAATATGTATATAGTAGAGAATGAAGATTGTAAACCAGGAGCTTGAAGGATTCATGAGGTATTTATAGCCCATGAGTCTTATTCTTTTATGGAGATAAGGGGCTAAAGTGTAATTTTACCCTGATAGTTTTAATGACAAATAAATATTTCTAATATATACATTAATGAGGGATAAATATATCTTACACAAATATTAATACGATGGAAATATCATAAGTCACTGTGAAATTCTTATACATTATCTCTTACACAGCATTAATATTGATGGAAAATATAATAGGTCTCGAAGAACTTTTATACACCCAAGGATGGTAGGGATGGTATAATAAAAAATATATATATATAATGAGTCCATGGAAGCTGGGCTCTCTCCTTAGGTCGAGCCCACGAGGGGTGGGCTTTTACCCTGAGTTTAGCCTATGAGAGTTGGGTTCAAACACGTTGCCTAAAACCTTGGATTTTTAGGCTTTCAAAGGGGGTGTAGGCCCGTTAAAGTTGGGTTTATCGGTAGAAATTAGAGATTTCTTGAGAAACTAATCCTCTAAAATTTAGTGATATATTAAAAGGCCTTAACACTTCACTATAACAATGAACAGTGAAATGCCAAATGCCTTTTACAATTTGGTCATCAAGTTTTTTTATATAATTTTATTCTTCAAAGTTGGGTTTAATGTGTATTAAACTTCATAATTTATTTTGATTTATTTTCTATAAATTTATCCTAGTTTTATGATCTATGTTTAGCAGGTTAACCTAATTAACTCAGGTCATTTTTCTTGCTTTTTTTTTAAATTGATTTATTTTTCAAATTCATCTTTCAATATTGAGTTTATTGTGAATTTGGATTCATATTTTTTCTTCTTTATATGGGGTTATCAAGGTTTCATGACTAAGGTCACGAGCTTTATGAGTTAATCGGGCTGGCTTGAGTTTTTTTTATCCTTTTTAATTGAATATTTTATTTTCAATTTTATCTTTCAACATTAAATAGATTGATAGTTTGACTTTGTATTTTTTATTTATTTTCTTTCTATAGAGTTATCACAGTATCATTATTCAAGTTTCACAAGTTTAACCTAAGTTAACTCATGATATTTTTTTTAATATTTTTCTTAATATATTTTTTTCAATTTAATCTTTTTAATATTAGGTTGATTGAGAATTGTGCTTCATGATTGATTTACATTTTGCTTTTTATAGGGTTATCATGGTCTCATGACCCGAGTCACGAGTTAACTCAGTTGCCTCGGGGTTTTTTTTATCCTATTTTTAATTTTTTTTTAATTTCATCCTTTAATATTGAATTAATTGGGAATTAGGTTTCATAATTTATTTCGGTTTGCTTTCTAACGGTTATTTCAGTTTCATGACTCAGGTTTGACAGATTAACTCGGGTTGACTCGATTTATTTTTCTAATTGAATTTTGTTTTTAATTTCATCCTTCAATATCGAGTTAATTGAGAATTGAGCTTAATATTTTTTGTTGTTTGTTTTTAACAAGGTTTGAAGGGTCTTATGACCTGAATTGCAGATTTGACCGATTATTCTGAGTTGATTTTTGCATGCTATGCTAACGAACTTCTTGACCATCTAACAAATTAACTTCTAACTAACATTTTTAACTTAACTTGTAATTACATGGAATAATCACAAACCTTAATAATTGCTTCTGTTGTTACACTAGTTAGGGGTGATTATTTTCAGTTCGGTTCAGTTTTTATCAAAAAATTAACCAAACTAAATTTTTTTGAAAAAAAACCGAAACCGGTTCAAACTGATCAATTTTGATTTGGTTTTTTAAGGAAAAAAACCGGTTCAAACCGGCTTGGCTCGGTTTTCTCGATTTTGACTCGATTTTTTCCAGTTTTAACTCAGTTTTTTCAGGTTTGGCTTGGTTTTTTTTTATTTGGCTCAGTTTTTTTCGGTTTGAGTTCGTTTTGGTTTTTTTAATTTTTGCATATAAAACCGAAACTGAACCGAACCGGCCAGTTTTCTCAAAATTTTAATCGGTTTTTTTCGGTTTGGTTTTTTCAGTTATTTTTTTTCCGCTTTTCTCAGTTTAATCAGTTTTTCAATTTTTTTTGTTCACCCCTAACACCAGTTATCAAGGTACTGCTAATGTCATTAATAAATCTTTGATGTAACCTTTTTATTTTTGTGTTTTTTTTCCTGTTAACCCCAGCCCGAGAAAGAAATTGGGTCACACACGCAAGTTAATTCAGAAAAACTCAAAAACATATTTGAGGTTTTAATATCTCACATAGTTCTAAACTCAAAATTTTTGATGCCCTAATTACAGGGACAAATTGAAAAAATATAAAACATGCAAGGCCCATTCTAGCTCTGAACAATAATGAATGGCGACATAAAAGGTCATGTTGCATGGCACCATGCTCTGATAGTTGTATGGATGCTGTAGTGCAAGGCTGGTTGTGATCGATACATAAAGGAATCAATTATTGCAATCTGATACGCTTATTTCATGCTCTCAACTCGCTTCAACTAAACATGCAATACCCATATTATCACCTTTACTTCTAATAAAGACTCAAGAAAGCACCAAATTAAGAAGTCAATGAGACCAGATTGAGACAGAGACATGCCAGGTCACCCTTCGGATGCACCAGGTTAATGGCGCTTTTTCCCAGTAGCCACTTCCCAACCTTGTAAAATGTGGTTCACAATTTCCTCTACGCCAAGTCCATGCTTCACCTGCAGGTACATTATGAACAGCAAAGGAAATAAGCGCAACTTCAAGAGAATGGTTATAGACATAGGTTGTCTCACTGTATTCAGAGCAGCTCACGGCCTGGCAGACCAAAGAATTAAATCGTTCAAGAACTAAAAATATGAGAAGATGACAAGTCCAAAAGCATTAGTGTTAACAAGCATTGAATAGTTGGATAGGGCAGGGTCTCTGTAACTAAAGGATAACCTAAACATGAGCCATACTCGGAAGAGAGAATTGTGAAGCAAGCATCTACTATAACCTCAAAAAGGCTAGATTCCATAAACAACAGCAGAAGAAAGAAAAGAATATCTTATTGAGGCTAGATTCCATGGCCAATCGGAAGTGGAATGTCCAGCTGTGCACCAGGATGGAAATATACGGATTATGTATATTTCCAAACAAACCAGTAAAATAGAACAATTCATTGTTCAGAAATCTGCGTAGCATTTCTTGTAAGCCCACATGTTATACGGCAATTGTGATTCACCTATTATGTTTTGTGCGCGCGCATGAGTGTGTAGATTGGACTTAAAGACCCAAAAGACACCATTATAGACCCTCTTTTGACTGTGTAGATATCATTCTTTACTAGTGATGCTGCATTGTAGGAAGCAACAGAGAAAGGCATGGGAGGAGGAGCGGACAATCTGGACAGGGGATAACATGCTGAAGGGTGAAGACTCGAGCATTGTATAGGGTGGCAACCCTAATTCATTCTGGGGTGCTCCATGAATACTCTAAAGACATGCCCCAGTCAGATGGTATAACATGCAATCCCTCAGAATTGGAGAGACTTGGTGATAGTACCCTCCACCATTGCTCAAGTTGACCCCTGCCATAATGTTCTCAGCTGTCAACACTGTTTACACCATCTCTAACTCTCTCTATTGCATTCTTTCCTGTACTACAACATCACAAGTATATAAAAAAGCCTTCCTGCTTCTACTTGGAAAGAACCCGTATCACAAGCAGTGTGGTCTGGCACTTCAAACACGAGCAGGGTAGGTGAAATTTGGTGTGTTCTTAAGATTCTATCCATTTGTATTGTTTCATTTCTTTTCTTCTCTTAGAATTGATCTCCTAATTCTTTTCTTTTCTTTTCTTAAAATTGATCTCCTATTCTATGTTGTATCTTCCAACTTTAGACAACAAATTACAAGACTGTAGCGAGCTCGCCATAAACAAATGCAATCAAACATAAGAAACAGAGTGCTAAACTGACCTGAGCAAAAACAAATGGCCCTCCATCCCGCATTCTAAGTGCATCGCGCTCCATGACAACTAAGTCAGCTCCAACTGCTGGTGCAAGGTCAGTCTTGTTGATAACCTAGAATTGTACACAGTTAACTCGAACTTCCTGGTAATTTTACATTTCTGAACTTGGCCAACAAGATTGATTCTGAGAGATTGGGAACAGAAGAAGCAGCTATGAGAATGAGAAACCATACAAGAAGATCAGCATGGGTGATGCCTGGGCCACCTTTTCCAGGAATATTATCACCACCAGATACATCTATTATATAGATGATATAGTCAGCCAGTTCCCTGCTGAAGTTGGCAGCCAAATTATCTGCACCATACAAGTTCAAGTAGATGATTTCCTTTGCTAATCGATACATAAGTGTATACAGATAAATTTGTAAGGCAGCAGTGCTCTTCTTACTAAAACTCATCTGTCAGCATGTTAGAAATAGAACTGCCAAAATTCTTCATCACTATCTAACTTCTGATATCCTAACATGAATAAAAGCACTTGCCTGGAGTAATATACAATAAAATTAACTTTGATGTTCAGAGATCATCAATTTAATGTCGGTTTACAGCCAGTTAAATATGTACGGTGGTATTCAGTATTGAGTTACCTACACCAGATTCACAAAGAAGTAGGTCTGCTATGAACAAGTTAGAAAGCTCCTCAAGAAGGCCAAGGTTAATGCTGATATCTTCACGAATTGCAGCGTGTGGGCAGCCTCCAGTTTCAACAGCACGGATCCTCTCCTCAGGAAGTGCTCCATGCTTAATCAAGAACTCACCATCCTCTTCTGTGAATGTCATTTGTTACCTAAAATAACAGTACAGCTCTTCAGCACTCAATCAATCTCTCAATCTACATGACCATGCATTTAAGACGATTAACGATAGAAGAGAACAAAAATTATGCCTCATCTGAAAATTTTGAGCCCGCGTTATTTTCTTCTGAAATTTTAGGCAAAAAGCTCTTAGTCTAGCAGCTTTGAGGCACATGTATGAGGATCGTTTGCAAAGATTAATAGCCATTTCCGAATTAATGTTCTATATATCACCGTAAACAAAAGAACAATGAACTCCTTTCAGGGTTGGGCTGCAGCTGCTAATTTGCTGCTTGAGATAAAACTGGGTTCATTAAGCTGGAACATTTATGTTTAACAAGTTTGACATTCATAATAATCAATAACTTCAAAATCAAATTCAACAAAAAATAAATCTCAAGAAGAACAATTAGCAAAAAAAAATCTCAAAATCCCATCTTAGATTATTACTCAAAGCAGCAAGACTGTACTTGTCCCGAAAGAATTTACACAAAAGAGTGTTTGATATTGCGGTGGAAATTGTTTTTCAAAGTACTTTTTGCTTGGAAATTTATTAAAATAATATTTTTATTTTTTAAAATTTATTTTTCACATCATCATTACAAAACAATCCAAAAATACCATAAAAATTATTTAAAAAAAAAACAAATTAGCAAACAACATTTTAGCCACATTACCAAACACGATAAAAGACAACATTAAGGCCGTTTTCCTGACCAGTACAAAACATTACATTTAATCAGCGATGAACATCTAGGATTAAGTAAGTGTAAAACGAATTAGATGGGAAAATAAAGAGATACCCGGTACCAACAAGGCCACCAATGCCAGCAGTGAAAGCTCTTTCATTGAAATCCCTTGTAAGGATTGGTTGTGCTCTCCTGCTTAAGAAGCCTGGAGAGTATATAGGCTCATGTGAATGTGGTGCTTGTCCATCATGGCTATGGTACACCCTCCCATCTGGGCCTACCCTTGATGATGTTTTCCTGCTCCATTATCAAGAATCACACATGTATAAATATACATTTCAAACCAAGAAAACAACAAGAACGAATGGAATGAATTGGAGATAAGAATCTTACTCATCATGAGTATGGTCATCCTGATGGTAGTGATGATCATGGTCCTGGTGGTGGTGGTCGTGTGTATGGTGATCTAGGAAAGCTATTGACTGAAGTCTGCTAAAGACTTCACCGTGGTGACTTGTGCGTGTACAACAAGAAAATATAAAATAAACTTGAGCAGTAAAAATAAATTATAAAAAAAAAATTCCATACATTGTCTAAGTAAAAAATTATATATAATTTAAGTAACTTAAAAATATAGTACAATTATTTATTTCCATGTTAATGGAATTCTATCCACACTTAAAATTATTCAAACAACTAAGATTATATATCTCTCATTTTGTTAGCTAAAACCCAATGGTCCATGCACTTATAGGAAACAATTAAAACACAGAATACATTTCAGGCTGATGATTATCAACACAAACAAGTTCTCTAAAACGTTAGGGTTCGTGTTGATTTTCATCGACTTCCAATAAACCTGCCAACTAGTGCAGACATCCTCTTAGATTCTTGTGAGAATGTCTTCCCAACTTGTCTTCTCTTGTGTTTAAAAAAACGTTTAGGAACTCAGACAAGCACAATCTCAAGTTCTCTCACAGAAAACTCGTGTACGTCCTCTCCTCTGTTGTCTCTCTCACGGCAATTTAATAGTTAAGCATCAACTTCTGAGACGGCACATAACTCGAGCAGTCTACATTAACTTCAGAATCTTTCCCTTCTCTTGCTTTCTTTAAAATCAGTATACATTACAGACAAAATGCTTAATAATGGAACTTTTTTTGTTTATTTTTTTGTTGAGCAGAATCTGCAGATGCACACACAAAAATGGTATCACATGCGAACAGATTATGAACATGAATATAGGATACAAAGAGCGCAATTCCCATCAAAAATCAGGTTTCTTCTTCTGAGACCGAGTCACCTCAACTGATCCAAGAAGGTTTCGAAGCTTCTTTGCGTGGCTAGTCATCCCCTTAATGGAATAAGCTTTAATCATTGTTCTATATGTAACTTTATCAGGCTTACAACCTTTCTCCTCCATCAACTCAAGCACTTCTTTCATCTCCGCGAAGCATTCCAGCCTACCATATGCATCCACTAAACAATTAAAAAACACAGTATCCAAAGTTACATCTGAATTCTCAATGAAACGAAGAACACTCCCGATTTTCTCAGGTTTCCCAGCTTCCCGATAAGCTCGCACTAGAGAGCAAAGTGTAACACAACTTGGCTTGATCCTCTCTGACCGCATTAGCCTAAACAAATACTCCATCTGTTTTAAATCCCCTGCTCGTCCAAATGCATCTATCACCACATTGTAGGTAACAATGGTCCACGAGTAGTGGTATCTTTGCATGTATTCCATGACTGCACTCATTTTCTGGTAGTTTCCAGCTTTTCCATAGGAATCCAAGAGAATGTTGAATGTCTTAATATTGGGTTCAATCCCAGCACTCTGAAACTTCTCATAACAATTCTCCATCATTTCCATTTGTCCGCTGCCACCAAAGGCTCTGATTGTTGAGTTCATGGTCCAAACATCAGGCTCACAATCCTGCTGACTCAACATCTCCATTAGTGTTGCTTCCATCTCTGCAAACCTTTTAGAAAGTAGAAATAATGAGTTGCATCTCCACAATGGAGTAGTAATATCACGCTCCATCTGGTTGCCAAAAACACCAAAACCAATTGCTTCCCATATGGATTAGGTGACAAATGCATGAAACATAAACAAAACCTGCGAAAAATGGCAGCAACGGAAGTGTTGAAGACAGAATTGCGAAAGAGGGTGCAATAGAGAGCTGGAGACAATGGGTAACAACCATTCAATTATCAGATGCACAGTGACTGCCTTTCTCCTCCCATCTAAAGGAACTGAAATATCCTGAAAAGGTGAGGCAATATTTTTTCCCTGCACTTTGCTTTGATGCTTTCAGGGGACTAGCTCATGGGAAGTTAAAATCAATACTCTTTTCCAATTGCATTCTTGGCAACCAGATGGAGCATAAAAAAACTTAAAGGTACCAAACAGGGTAGCTGAGTTACATTTTTGCTTTGCCATAGGCATCGATGAGAGTATTGTACGTGACTGTGTTGGGTCTGATTCCCAAAGATTCCATGTCAGAAAGCAGCACCTGCACTTTGTCAAAGGCAAAAACTTGGAGGCATGATTTTATGAGGATTGAATAAGTGTGGACATCAGGTCGGCAATCAGGAGTGTTTTTCATTTCCTCCATAATAGAAAATGCTTTGTCAAAGAGACCACTTCTTCCATAGGCAGACAAAAGAGCCGTGTAGGATTCATGAGTCACAGCACAGCCTTCATCAATCATGGCTTGAAATAGTTGGTGGGCCTTTTCTGGTTGTTTACACTTTCCGAGCATGACGATGAGTTTGACATACATACCAGCATAAGGCCTGTACCACAGCTGCTCTCGAAGTAGTTCAAAAACCTGACCATAATCATCAAGTCCTCTACTTTACTGTGATTGTAGTTCAAATACTAAGAGCAAATATGTTCAACTGGACAAATCACTTTGAAAATAGTTCCATGCCCAAGCACACATATTTTATACAAGAAGGGCAATGGAGGATTAAAAATACAGTTTGGATGGCAATGTAATAAATTCCATGAAACATACAAGCTAAATAAAATTCTCTATGACACAAACCAACATGGCCTAGCGGTTGTGTACCCAGTAAAATTTCGTTGAGTGAAGCAGGTTCCAGCCTCAGTGACTCCAGTTTATTAGGGGGGGCTACATCTAGCCTAAGACTCAATGGACCTCCCAAGACCAAAAAAATCTCAATAAATAAACAAAGGCAGAAGACCACAAAATAAATAAATAAACTGAAAGGATAGACCCACCAACCTCGAGAGCAGAAGCCCAGCGCAAAGCGGTGATTCTTTCATGAAGAGCTTCAAGGACAGTTTGCGGAAGCAACTTCTTTGAATTAGTAGGACCTCTTTTCTTCTCAATTACAGCTTTAGTAGCCTCTCTTCGCAGAATCACAGATATCGCCTTCTGTGACGCAATTTTCCTGTTAACCTCTTCTTTTCTCTCTTTCTCTTCTTTCTTCTTCAGCTTTTCCCACTCTATTTCCCTTCTCGTCATCTCTCCTCTCTCGCTCCTACCTATAGCAACATTATTGTTTGCGGAAGAGCAAGGGAAATTGGATTTGGTTTCGGGTCTGGATGCAGAACTGGGTGTCACTTTCGACTTTGTTTGCAGCTTCCGAGTAAACGATTGCTGGAACAAGTTTGTGGAAGGAGACAGAGAAGCCATAGTTTTTTTTCTTTTCTGGGACCATATCGCAGCAGCAGCAGCAGCAGAGAAAGTGAGATTGTAAAAGCATAATGAAAGACATCTATATCAGAAAGGTAATGTGACAAAAGCTATCAAACATCAACATCTCATCACAACAAATTAAGATGTCTTAATATTATATATTCCACCGTTGTTCCACAAGCTCGATGAGCTTCGGAGGCAGAGTATGACATCAACATGCTTGTGTCAATGAACTAACCCAGTAAATAAGTACTGCATACAAGAAAATATGCAGGAAAAGAAATTTATGCAGCAGCTTCAGAATTATTTCTCCAAAATAGAAAAAGAATTCAGTGAACATGCATTTAGATCAATTTTACAGCAGCTTCAAAATGATTTCTTCAAAATAGAAAAAAGGAACAAAAGAACTTGCATTTAGAGCAACTTAACAGCAATGCATCACACCATGGAAACATGGGTGCTGAAAAACCATGCTAGACAAAGGTGTAGAACTGAGAAAACATTTAATCAAAACACGGAACAAAAAAGATTGCCTGGAAAAAACAAACCCTAATTTCCCTTCAATCACGCATGATTTTCAAAAATTCAACATTGCACCCCAATTCTAGGGTTTCTAAAGTAGAAGCAAAATTACTGAAAAAGGTAAAGCAATAATCACCTGAATTACGAAATTGAGAGGCTAGGGCACAACTTTGAGACAACTAGTGACGTCCTGGCCGCACACTTTATCTCTCCGAGTTTTTTTTTTTGCAAATCACAAAATCAAAACGAAATGAAATTTGCCATGGAAGTTAACAACTCATTGGAAATGTTAACCATGACAGCATGCCATTCTGCTTCAATAATCTCTCTGTCTACGAATTATTTTCGCTCTGCTATTTTTTATTTCGATAAAAATTTTGGTTACTGAACATGAATGAGTAGAAGATACAGGGATACTACAGGACACATCTCGCATGTAAAAAGTATAAAAAACTCTTATCCTTTTATCATTTGTTTTTAGATAATAACGAAAAGATACTTTTATAACCCAATTCTGCGTTTTCTTTTTTTTTTCATTTTTTTTAATAAAAAATGCATACATTTGAGATGGAAGAATTAAGCTGAATCTTTGATAAAATTTGAAACTTAATTCTACTCTTGAAGAAACTAAATGTGATTTAAATATATACTAGAACGATCTAATGGAGTGTTGAGT
>Ga0325403_1006381_pt1 | contig 11223 bp, 11 predicted proteins | sample PopdelMetagenome_19_FD_205665 | JGI IMG/M metagenome (GOLD analysis project Ga0325403, IMG submission 205665) | Populus deltoides microbial communities from Bellville, Georgia, United States - Xylem-PdKOR-R4 | ecosystem: Host-associated > Plants > Phyllosphere > Stem > Wood/Secondary xylem...
ATAGTTTATTCCAACATGTAGAAACCCCAAAATTTGTTGTGTTTTATTTATTTCAAGGTTTTCCATTTTCCACATTTGCAATCAGAAAAATAAATTGACTTCTTGGCCCTCATGCCGATGCTTTACAAAATTTACCAAGCCATATGGGCGACACTTCTCCCAGTATGATTTTGATTCGATTATAAGAGATATCTTCAAAAATAGCTTGCATTTAAACCTATACTAAATCTCCTCTTTGAACAGTATTAAAGATACACACATCTCCAGCATCGACATGATACTGTGTTGACGACAGAGGAGTTGGATGAATTTCAAATGCTATTCCAGTCATTCCCTGCTGCTTCGCCCTTTTTATTTAAAAGCCAGTCTTTGAACATTTTCCAAGATTTTATGTGATATCTGCTTGTAAACAAGTGATTTCTTATAGCAACGCCCATTAAAAACTCAACAATCGTTCCTCCACAATTCACCCTACAACAGCTTGAGAACATATTTCTTATACCAGGAAAAGATTTCATTTTTAAAAAAAAAAAAAACGAAGCAAAAAACGAGAAAGAAATCAATTTAGCAAGTGTGACTCACCTCGAAACATCAGATTCTCCCTCTGTTCATGGCCTCCATGCATCTAAGCAAATCCACGAGTGAACAAACAGAATTCCATGCCCAAGCCTTTCAAAACTTTTTTTTAATTTCCCTCTCTTTATTCAAAATCTTTTGCTATGATACATGTGTTGAAGTGGGCAAGCACAAAGATCAGCTGGGATTGGATTGGAGATGGAGGTCAGAATCTCATCATTCATTAATGTACAACGGATTATGAACATGGCTCCAGAGTTACAAAACAATTGAGATGCAGGGAACAAAGGTGGGGGAGCATAAAATATACAGAACAAACTGAGACGAATAGTGCAAAAACCAGACTGCCACTGCAACTGCCCCAAATCACTGAACCTGAAAATAGAATTCCAGCTTAGAGGCCACTAAACAAGCCACAGAAAAATCAAACTGCAAGTAGTTTCCGACAACTGCTTGCCTAATCAAGAGGAAAGTTTACTTAGTGCAGTTTGCAAGCTATGTGAAATAGAGTGAATTATGAGAGATTTAACTGATTAGGTTATACCTCTAATCAGTCAGAAGTTATTGATGGATTACTACAACAATAGATAGATTCATTTCCAAACAACTACGTCTGCCAAAAAAATGGACCAATAAAGGAAGAGTTGCATTTTCATGATAAAAATATTGAACTTCTATAATTTCTGTCATGATCAATTAGATATTGGAGAGAATTGCTTTACCTGCAGTCTGCATTCGCTGCCTGATGGTTTAGCATGAAACAATCCCTCGGGAACAACCAAAAAATTCCCTTTAAGATAACTTGATTTTACATGAACATGACAGCCACTGCCAAGGAGTGCAGGAGCAGGGAGGGAGTCAGGGATCACACGGTATACCAATAAACAATCCAACTAAATGCTCACAACTACCATCACTCCACAAACCTTCTCGGGCATAACCTCACCTCACGCAACAGTAATGTCATTTTTTCCACCATGGAACTATCCAACTTCTTCCTACTGTCTATCTATTAACAAAAGGGAAAAAGAGTTTCAAACTGCAACTACAAAAGCTCAAGAAGGCAACCTGCAAAACCATAGGAAAAATAGAATAAAAATTGATGATACAGAAGAAAGGAAAACAAAATATCGCTCATCAAATGAAAAAAGGAAACGAATTGCATAGCCAACCTGAGAATGCCCTATCATTTTTACATGGTGCTTGTACCAAAGAAAGTGTGGTTTCTGATAGTCAAATCATGATGTTAGCGGCACATATATTACAGTTTCCAATCCTCAAAATATCTTTCGATGAGTTGTGAATAGCAAATCAACACAACGGCAAAACAAGAACTCCATCCCGGAAAAATAAAAAACAATCTCCATAAAGATGGGATCCTCTGATTTCAAAATTCTAAAATCCCATGCAACTTTATAGTTGGGGATCTCTACTCTCATTCCATTATTGCTTGAACCATGATCATTTTGGACCGCAAAACTTCCTTATTTCTACAGTCTCCGAATTCTGTAGAAGTCTTGTGAATCAATTGTCCTCAACACCAATCTTGAATGGCTTAAACAAGTGAGGTTGTTGTCTGAATCAAAGAGAAGCTGAAGTATGATTACAAAAGGACATACTCAAAGTTCAATATTATCACTGCAGTATACACATGTACAGAGAGCACTGAGCTGGCATCTTGCTGACAACTGATCCCTCAAAAAGACATATCAAGTACTGCAACGGAGAGATCAGGTTGCTTTCTTTCCTTCCCTAAAAGGCCAAATCCCAAGAATACACCAACCAAGCAAAACTTCCTCAAAGGTTGTTATCATCTCATTTTAACAACTCGGCTCTTAGCGGCTTATAGCTTCAATTGCAAGCCGCACCATTCGTAGTAGTCCCTCGACATCTTGGAAGTTAAAATCAAGAGCTGTTTTAATGGAAGAAATGCCCTCTCCACATGGGGCTTCTCTAAAGCTGGCATTAGCTGCTGCAAAAGCAAGGCGTGATTTTCTAGAGGCTTCCATTGCAGAATTTACATCCTGTGCCTGAAAAATCACATTTTACGATGCTAATATTCCTGACCATTTCATACAGATGTAAACTTTTGAACCAGATAATGGAGCACCAGCTTCTCTAATATATGACAGCAAAGTTTCATGGGTTGATTGACCCAAACAGACACCGACAAGTGACAATTTCATGACCTATGGTGCATAACAAGAATAAATGTGATGCTCTTGTACCAGAAAGGAAGCACCAATCAATATAGGTGTTTCCTATCAAGCTTTCTGTATGTGGTAATCAAAATATATTCCTTGGCCAATATCTTTATATTCCAATGCTCAAAATTATGTTTTAAAGCTCCCTCAATGAGATAATCAGAGGACAAGAAAAGCTTTTTCTAACACAAATCTGAAATACTTACAAATCTGAGCAACCGCACAAAGTTGGGACGATTCCGAGCAGCAATAATGTGACTCCCAGTCACTTGAGGAGAGCCAATACCTTTAGTCAATGGAACTTTGTCTGGTGTTGTTGTGTTGTTCAGGTTATCAATATCAGAGGCAGAGGAAGACGGTGATTCACCTATAAATTATGAAAGAAGAATGGCATCACAGCAATTCACAAGTACCCATTGAATGGCCACATTAAGTATTTGGAAAAATGCTAAGAGCCTAAAGAGTGACAAAATGTTCATACGACAAAAGAAATAAGAGAAATTTCAATCAAGTATCTTGGGATACAATACTAATACATGACAGCATATATCAACACAAAATCATAAATTGAGCAGACATAAGATTTGGACAACCTTTCTTGAGTATCAAATGATTCCTACGCAAAATGCAGAAACTGGGAGCTGAATACATTGATTCATCAAAAAAAGTCACACTGAAATCACATCCGTGTGTCTCAATAAACTGTTCTTGTGTAAGAAGGTACGAAGTCCAAGAGGTCTGATTCAAATCAGTTTTTATTACATATGATGGCAACTTTACAAATGAATTATGACTAAGTTTGGCATTTCCATAACAATGAAGTGCCAGGGGTGGTTTTGTCACATAGTAAATTTTGTAAACCCAAACAACAGTGACTAATAGTCATGTTACAATCACAAGATTAAAGTAGAGAACATTGCATGTTTCAAATTACCTGGAGGAATAATTTGTAAAGCCATCTGCAACTCGTGCCGATCTCTATTTGCACTAGTATGCGAGGAATAAATTGCCCTCATGTATGCAACCTCCATGCATTTGTAGGCCAGAGCAGCAGCAGCCATGTCTTTGGACTTCTCATATTCGTGGGCACAAAACCTAACATATCATGAGGTTTAGCAAAGGAAGGCAGTAAGGTAGCTGCAATAACTCATTCATTCCATTAGAAATGAAATCGTCAATGGAAAATGCTAAATTTTTTTTTTAATAATAAAAAAAACTCCTGAGTTAGATAACAAGTTTGAGAAGAAGTCAAAGCACAGTACAAAAAAAGGACAGCTAAGAGCCTTAGTTCACATAGCATGGCACCAATGCCATGTAGTTTAGTCATGAAAGTATTTCCACACATTACCCAAAAAGGAACAAATACAAAAACACTAACGCAACAAATACAAACAATTGTTGTTTCAATTATTACGTGGAAGAAGTGTTCTGCAGTTAAAAAAGGAAATAAAAACATCAACCAAGAGGCCAAGTTAACCTAAGCCATGTGCCATTTGTGGTCGAATCAAAGTTAGAATGTCAAATCCCAACATAGTGAAAACAAGCAAGAGACACTAAAATGGTACCAGCATTTCCAGCATCTATTTGGCCAGTTCTAACTATTTAAACAAATAGAGTCACCTTGTTGCAAGTTTAAAAAGATAAACTTCCAAACAAAAAAGGCATCATTCCATGGTTCTGAAAACATTTAAACCCCCCATCCCATCCACCAAAAGAGACAAAAGAAGACACTTCATCAAGCTCCACACTGACTTACTCGCACAGTTTTGCAGTGCTACTGTAAACTTGCATTGGCTCTCCATTTTTGGCATTCTCACCACCACAGGTTTCCAACAGAGACGCTCCATGAAGAAACTTCAGAGCTGCCTCAAAGTAAAGCCTTGTACTCTCAAGATTGGACCCAGAGTTCTGCAGAAGGTAACCAACATTGGAAAGAGTTGCATATTAAAGAAAACAAATTCTTAAAAGATAAACATTAGAAACCTTCAGACGATCAGCCATGTGTTTCAGATTTTTAGCTTCTTTCAAAGCATTGTTAGCAGCCTGACTGAAGGAATCCCTTTTAACTGCACCTGGAGCATCATGATCCCTGACCCTGTGCCCATTTGATGAGGCATTTCTGGAACTGCTGTGATGGTGATGCATCCCATTTGGATGATCAACCTCTCGATTCTGTTTCAACCCTTTCAATTCATTATCTCCAGCAGAGGCATTTACAGCCAACATATTTGCCCTGTTTCCTTCGTGGGATCCAGGATTTGGATAAGGGCAGTCAGCAAGTGTCTCATTTTGAGCTCTTCCAGAAGAAGGCTCCTCCACACTCTGCTTTGCAGTAGAGACTGTATCATGGTTTCTGGTACCATCAACTTTAACGTCCGCACAACTGGGTCCTCCAACATTTAACTGATTCTCTCTTTTACTATTATCACTCAACAATTGTCCTGCAGAGTCCTTATCAACATGTTTATTCTGATTTTCCTCAGATTTGATCTCAAGCTTCACTTCGGCCTTGTTTTTGCAATTTGTTGGTTTTACTTCACAGGCAGGTGCTTGTGCATTAAAGGAATTGGAAACTTTAACTTCATTTTCAAACTCAGAATTAAAATTCCTATTCTTGTCCTTGGACCGCGAAGAGGAACCATTTCCAGACTTCCTTGGATGAGACCCATCAACAAGATGGTGTTTTTCTATTTGTGTTTTATCATCAAGGGATGGATCACTCCCACCATCATCTTCCCTGTCAGACAATCTTCTTGGGCCACCTAGGGCAAAGAAACCAGCATCAGCAGAATCATCTTGCTTGGTGACATTCTTTCTTGCTGATGCAAGTTTTTCTGGTTTTGAAACTCTCATAGGTGATGATGAAACTGATTCTACCGGTGAACCTTTTGCATCATGGAAATTGGCTTTGGTTTTGTGGGAGCTAGAAACTTTGGAAGAGCTAGAAGTAGCTGCCAGATGTAACAGTCCCACGTCCCTCTTCAAAGAATCCACACCATCCAAGCTCTGCTGGGATAGGTTGCTCCCTAGGTCATGTCCTTGTTGCTGATTCTTTCTGTGGCAACCTTTTTTGTCTGTCCTACCATTGCTTTTACTTCCACTGGCCTCCTTCCCTTCGGACCTGGATACTCTGGCCTTCTTACCTTTCCTGTAGTCATTCCCACTCAACTCCTCCTTGGCCAAGATATTACTATCCTGGAGATGATGCCCAGTATTTGAAAGGGAAACATGATAGAGTTGGGCATCATAACTTTCCTTCACTCTCCTTTTTTTTGTATCTTTGTCATCACAGTGGACCACATCCACAGACCCATTATCCAAGGAAGTGCAGACACCATCCTTTGGTTTTCTAGAAGAAAGTTGAGCCCAGTCCTTTTGATCATGCTTTATGTTCTTAAAAGCACAATCGTTGTGTTTGGGAAGATTCTTCCCTGATGACGTAGTAATCAAAGCATTGCTTGAAGTAGGACCCACCTTTTCAATTGCCCCACCATGATCAGATGTCCAATCTTCTGGCAAATCTTCAGTTCTAATTTTCTTAGCAGCTTTAAAAGAATCTTGATCAAGATCTCTTTTGCCTTTCCCCTTTGATCGCTTAGAACCACCACCTGAGTGTGTGTTAGCAAAGAGGTAAGTTTTATGCTTCAAGAAACAGAAGTTGTAAGGCACAAAAAAGCTACTTTAAATCCTATACCTCGGTCAGAACAAATGTCCAGTCCTCTATGCTTCTCTCTCGGCTTATGTTCGAGTTTCTCCACAGCTAAATGGCTAGACTTGCTCAGTTTCAAGGAAAGGGGTTCAGTTACCAAAGGAGATGGTTTCACATCATTTAAGCTTCCATTTGTCGCCGATACCTGTAAGCTCTTCTTTGCAGGGTTTGACAACCGAATAGGTCCACCTTCTTTATACGTTATATTTGGTAACTCCTTTAAACCATGCTTTTTTCTAAGCCCAACATGTGAATCAAGATTTTGGTGGCTCTGATCAGCATTCCACACATCAGCCATGGTTACTCCAGATATATTCCCACCAGAATTGTTTTGTTTAAGAGACCGAGTTGCAAGTGTTGTTTCATCCTCACTAAAACTACACCGGTTCATACCAGGCCTAAGGCATTTATGATTTAAAAATCAAACATCAGAAGATGAGGAAGATGCATTAAACCAACAGATTTAATTTCTAACTACTCAGTAGGATTGGTTGTTTCTCTGCAATGTTTAAAATGTAAAAGGGTACTTACAGCCAGTCAAGCATGCTACACAGCCACTTTTCAGGCAGGTCATCAGGGTTTGTACGAGGTGGAAGAAGCCGCCATTTTTGACACTTGTCACAACAGACCCAATTATCTTCACCAAGAGCAGTATCAGGTATGGGCCCGTCTCCATTGCGCACAACTCCAATTGATGCAGCTTTAGGAAATGCTTCAGATGTTAACAGCTTGTCCACTTTCTTACTGCTTGATCTTTCCTTAAACATGCTGTTGCTTCCATGTGTGCTCTTTTCAACCATTTCTAAGTCCCCCAGCTTATCATCATAATTCTTCACCAATGGACTCGTCTGGATTTCTTCTTGTTCTAGTTCTATGTCCCCAAAAAACTCTCTGTATCTATCGCCAGCTTTTCCAGAATTCTTTTTTAATTTCAAATCCTCCGACTCCCCTTTAGTTGTATGTTTGTCTGCACAACTGATCTTCTTATTTTTCAGTGACAAAGACGAGCCAACCCTCAGACTCTCCTTTGGTGCCTCGGCAACTACAATGCCATGACTTTGACTTCCCTTTAGTTTCTTTTTTCCCTCAGAACAGGACTCCTTAACATGAGGTAACTTCATACCTTCCTGTTCATAAGGCATAGCTTTCTCATCAGCATTCTGTTTGGGAGGTTCTGTTGGAGCCTGACTTGGAGCCTTTCTCCCCTTGGAAACATTTGAGTCACTTTTGACTGACTCATAAGGCTTTTCTCCTTTGCGATCACCATCTTTCTTTGGGGAGACTGACTCACTGCAAAGAGTGCTAGTTTTTTTATCTTCCCAAACCTTTCCCAAGGACTTGGATTTGGAATTATTGATCCAGCCATTCTCCTGGATCAATATTGGCACCGGTGAGTCCTCTTTAGTAAGACCAGAAAAACCTTTGTCACTCATCATTCCCTTGGACACGTTAGATGCCCTCCTCATTCCTTTTGAAGTGCCAACAACAGCAGAATATGAATTTGACAAAAGTGGAAGCTTTAAGGTGTTCGAAACAAGCTCCTCACAAGCAAAAGTGTCAAGTTCTGTCTCCTTCGATATAACACCACCATTCCCAGAATCCTTATTAACATTGCTCTTGGATTCTGCTGAAGGTTCATTTCCTGCTATTGACTTTATCTTCTTCTCTCCAAACATTGTATCATCACCCTTCACAGAGCTAGACCCATTCACTACAATGCAAGAATTTTCTGGTCCGAACCTTGGAACAGGCAAGCATTCACTGTCTTTAAGTAATTTTTCCTTCTCTTTCAAGTGGATTAAATCATCATGAAGAGGTGATAGCAGCAGACCTCCGGGCACAGGAAACGATGTCATTATCTGCTCAATCACAAAATCAAACCAAACACATTCTCATAATTGCCAAGTTCCAACACAAAGTGGAGTTGTGCGTGACAGGTTAGAAACTTTCAGGGAGATGATTTTACCTGAAGAATATGAGCAGGAGATTCAAGACGAGCATCTTGAGGTTCATGAGACATCTCGTCGCTCTCAGAGGGGCTGTCATCCAGTGAGGAAGATGGTGAGACATCAAGCCCAAGACCACTGTAGATGGCAGCATTTTTTTGTGTCGACAAGTTATCGGAACCCACTTTGATTCGAACTTTCAGCATTTTCTGATCTGGTAAACTAGCACATTTCCTGTTTACAGATTCATCTCTAGGAACAACTTCCTCAGCAAATTGAGTGGATGGCACATTTGCTTCTTGTTTAACAGACTCGTTCAAGGAGGATGATGTTTTCAATACTGTGGAGGAAGGTTCGATTCTTAATGATTGAGATGCAGTTGACGAAGATACAGAGCTATGGCGGCCACCCTATTTTAAGAACAAATAATAAAAAGTTTAAGATAATAACTCCAAAGTTAACGAAGATTTAGCTAAAGGTTCCTTCTTGAAATCAATTATTAACTAGTGATATCCTCAATGATGAAAATATATATCCACCTCCAGTTGCAAATGGTTTGGAGATCTAGATGCATTGAAATGTTGAATTTTTGGTGAGGTTCTTGGGTGAGACCAAACAGGAGACAGCTGATATGTAGGTAAAAATGAACCATAACCACCAAACTTGGCCCCTGTAGAAATGTGAAAATCCCAGAACAATAAATATCATAATACAAACTCTAATTTAACACAGTTGTTTTTTGCTGCTAAAACTCCACCTTCTGCAGTATATTAACTTACCCAAATTCTCAGCTGAAACTCCACCTTCAAAATCTTTTTGAAAGTGTCCCAAGACATCTTGTAGTTTCTCATCCTTGAAAAGGAAAGAAAGAGAAGCAAGCAATTGCATATCAGGAAAGAAGGAGAGTACAAATATACACAGGTATGAACTGACAGAACAGCAAATAATTGAAAGAGCTGCAACCTTTGGAATAAAAAACACTCTATACATCTCATGTTGTATACCTAGGCGCCACAAATTTCAACTAGGCAATTAAGTGTCAGGAAGCTACTATAAGTGAACTAAGAATGTTGACTCCTGATTCTAATCCAGATACAAAAACCTAAAATTCATGAATTCAAAATTTCGATATTCGGTCACATGCTGCTCAAATGACAAGCTAAAGTTTTCAAAAGGTTCATTTTCTGGAACTTGCTTGTATTCGCATAGTCCATGCAATCCCACATCACTGAATCATAACCAAGTACATCTTTATAATAATTGAACAAGCTCAGCACATATTTCATGTCTCCACAAGAATGAAGCTGCCAAAACATTCACTTCGTAGATCAAACTAAACCAAAACACCGTGTTTAAACATCAAAAGCCAATAAAACCCAAGCACTGAAAGAAAACCTACTAATTTCATCTACCCTTCCCTTCCTAAACACAATCAAAATCCTGAGCAATTACGTTCTCAAGGACCAGAAAGGACATATTAATCAGATAAAAATTACCAAACTCAACATTGCAAACAACCAGAATTAAGACTTAAACATCACAATTTGGATCTAAAGCACAAAAGAACAACAACAAGAAATAAATTCAACAGATGATATATAGCACTAACAAAACCAGACTTTCACAAAAATAAAATCAAACTTAAATTATTCTCACAGACATATTACAAAGAAAGAAAAAAAAAGAAAAAACTTACTATGTAAGAGAGAGCAGTATCAGGGTCAATGCTCTCATCATAATCATCATCATTGTTGGTGTTAATGTTATGGTAAGAGCACGCTTCCCCTTCTTCAAGCTCAGTATCTTCCATCTCTCTCTCACTACCAAACCCTAACCCTAAATCCTCTCTCGCATCTCTCCTCCCCAAAGAAATCATCAAACAACAACTACAAAATGTTAAAAAAAAATCGAAAACTAATTTAAGCCCACAAATCCATAACTCTCTCTCTACAATACCAAACAGAAAAACAAAGCCAACCCATTTCACGAAACCGAAAACCCACCAAGGATTTCCAGTGAATTAGACCCGATCACTAGATTCAAACCGGTACCGACCGATGTTTGGATTTTTATTCTTTTTAAGAACTAATTATTAATTAAGATTTTAAACAAATGATATCGGTAATAAGAACAAAAAAAAAAAATGGTTTGATTTATTGGGTTTGGGTTTTCGCTAGGGTGCGATCTCTGTAGCTGGAATCAATTGCCCAACTCTCTCTCTCTCTCTCTCTCTCTGGATTTTGGTGTATACAGCAGCCGCGGCTTTTCTTTGTTTTTTTTTTTTTCTAATTCATTTTTTTTGTTTATTCTTCCAAGGAAAATGTTTGTTTAAATTATTTATTTACTTTGATAAAATAGAAAACTAAAAAAAGGAGAGAAATAGAGCGATCTAACAAGAGACTGAGGAAACAGAGACTCGTATTTACTCTTACGTTTTTTTTATATATTTATATTTTGACCTCTGCAGCTTCTCTTCTTCTTTTATTTACTACTTTGAAATTTTTAAGATCATATTTGTCAAGCCCACCAGTCTCAAGTCCTTTGACTTTCAATCTGAGTTTGAAATATGATTTTTCACTTTTTTTTTTTTAAAAAAAACTCAATATATTGTGGAATTTTTATAATTTCGTAGGTCATTTATAAATTTTCTTACCATAAACACAATTTATTTAGGGATTTTATCACTTAAATATATTTAATTATCTTTATCGGATTTGATTTCAGTTGTTAGAATTTAGAAGATATAATTGGTTTAATTTGGACTCGGAAGTTGACTCTTCCAATTCTT
>Ga0325403_1006387_pt1 | contig 11213 bp, 3 predicted proteins | sample PopdelMetagenome_19_FD_205665 | JGI IMG/M metagenome (GOLD analysis project Ga0325403, IMG submission 205665) | Populus deltoides microbial communities from Bellville, Georgia, United States - Xylem-PdKOR-R4 | ecosystem: Host-associated > Plants > Phyllosphere > Stem > Wood/Secondary xylem...
TTGGATGGCTACATCTCAACCACTAATAACTATGATTTTGATATTTATATATTCATCTTTAAGAGAAGAACTTAATGAAAGTGGTTTTTACCTTCAATGATGCTTGAAAAAGTAAATTATGGCTCAATAATTTTTTATTTATTTTGAGTGTGTAGTCCAATTAAAATATGTGTTATGGTTATAAATGAGTTTTTTAAATACTCATTTAATGAGGGTTTTTTTTGTATGTTTTTGGGTTAACAAATATTGAAATTTGGGCTTGAGATCCAAAAGCTTGATCTCTGATTTTTCAATCATCAGAGCCACTTTTAGTGATCAGAAAATGTAACATATAGATGATGTTTTATCTATTTGATTTCTTTTTTTAAAAAAAAAAGCGAGCAAGTATGCTCTTCCAGACCCAAGTATACCCAACTTTTTAATTATAGGGCGGAGTGTGCATAGCTTTTTCTCTTATAATAAAATTATCTTTAAATAAATTTATTAAAATGATATTTAAATAATTATTTGATTATGTCATAGTTTTGAAATAATATTAGAGATTTTTATGGTAACAATAACAATTATTGTTTGAATAATTATGTATTAATCTAATATGCAAGATGTTTTAAAAACATTTCATGAATATACAATAGAAATGAAATATTTACTTTTATTATTCTTTTTTATTACAATTTTATTATATTTTTTTCTCAAGTTTATGATTCTTATATTTTTAATACATTAGCGTCAAAATTATTAATTCATGATTATTAATTAATTTTTTAAAGATTATGATAAGTTTTTATTTAAAAAGCAATACTTCTAATAAAAAAAAGATGTTTTTTTTGTCAAAAAAAAAAGAGACGCATAAATAAGAGAAGAAAGTTTTAATTAAAAAGATTTTTTTTCGTTTCAAATCACTTTAATATTTTAAAATATTTATTTTAATTGCTTTCATTTTTATTCATTAAACCACATTGCTAATAACAAAGATATGTTTTTGTTAAAAATATATTAATAAGAAAAGGAGAATTTAGACTAAAATATTGCTTTTTTTATACAAAATTTAAATAAATATCTTTCTTATGAATATCTATTTTTTGTTCCTTACTAGAGAAATCAATTTTATAGTTTAATCTTTAATGAGCATTAACAACTCTTTTCACGAATTATTTATTCATATATTTTTAAAATTTATTTTATTATACACAGAAATTATCTTTCCAAGTTTTAATTAAAAATAATACCGAAAAATACATTCCCAACGCCTGCTCCTTCTTCTCATACATTGAAAACTAACTTGGAATCCTACTACCCGCACAATAGAGCAGTACCCTAGCTATTAATAACTAGAATTAAGAGGATTTAACATAAAGTTATCCGAAGGCATCTGCAGCCTAGTCAATCATGCTAGGTTTGTTTGTAATGAACCAGAAACGCATCCGATCAGCTTGATAGTGCTCGTGCAGTGGTATTTATGTGTCTTACTGGATGATTTCCAAGTTGGACATCTTCAAATTGCTACATTAGGGTTCCAAGACCATCAGACATCAACTACATATGACAAATGTGCAAAGAACCTCTTTACTGGATGCTCAGATAACAGTGCGATCTTACTCCACATGAAACATGGGCAGCAGCATCAGCGTTGGATTCACCACCATGCTATTTACGCGGATTGGCATGTGGAAGAAGTAGCTTGGCCGTATACGGTATATCCACAGTGATCCAAAGTAAAATAAGAGATGCGTGGCGGTTACTGTATTTCATCCAATGAGGTGCAAAAGATGCCTTCAGCATGGCATTTACAGAATAAAAGGAGCGTTGATTGACATTGAGTTGGGAAAATTACAATTGAGTGGAAACATTTGCTCGGACCTTCTTTTTTTTATATTCCCTTTCGTGCATGGACATTTACAAATTACAGAAGTTTCTTATGAGTTAAACAGACACGGATTCTTCTTTAGTGAAAAGCTGAAACAATCTTTGCAATTCAAATTCATCAATCGTACAATCCCTCCTGCTCCCATACATCCACCAGAAAATTAACCATCTCCTGATGAGTTAAAATCCAACCAGTAAATGTCAAGACTGTGTGGCTCCGATGAAATGCAAACAAAACTGTGAAAAAGACTGAGCTGCATTAACTTACAGAAAGAGGGATGGGCTTTGGGAAAGGATTTCTGGATCCTATTAAACCTTCATAAGTTGCATTCCAACTGAAAAGACAGCAAATCAACATGAGAAAGCACATATACAAATCACAAGGAATTTACTAGATCCAACTCAGAAAAGTTCTCCCCCTTCTATCCAAGGCCAAAAAGCATCATGTGATGGTTGTTATGTATGGTAGCCACACAGCACGCGATCACCAGTAGAGATGATTTGGAATGAGAAAAGAAAAAACAGGGTTGTTGAAGAACATTACTCAGCAGCCTAAACTTAGGGAGCTGGAGAACCCTCTTATTTATGGTGTCTTTGCTGGGGTACGGGGAAAGCATGAGCATCTGAATAAACAATGAACTTCTAAAAGAAAGAAAAACACCTTAATCTGGATTCCCGTCTTCGCTGATTTTGGTTCCCAGATGTGCCACTTCCAATCCATTGAAGCCTGCTCAGTTGCCAGAGAAGGAGACCTGAAAATAACAAAATCTCAGTGTCACATAAAATCATCAATAGTCAACTAGAACAGATAAGCTTCAACTTACCATGATTTACAAATTCGCTATTGCTGCTCATGCCACCAGTGCTGCTAGCAGGATTCTGATTTGGCAAAGTGATTGATGAGATGCTTCTTTGAGATTGAACAGTACTGTTGTCCAAGTCACATGTGCTGGTACTCCAAAAATCATCTGATATGCTAGGTTTCGTCACCACTCGCCCTTGTATTCTCAATCCTTTTGATGGCTCATCCACAGCAATAATTGGTGTGGGTTGAGTACAGCATCCAAAACAGCCACTGTTCTGTTGCAAACCAAGTTAAAGCATGTATACAAATGCAACACACGACAGAAAAATAGTAAGTTTTATCACCTTATGTATGAAAGTTAGCATTGACAAGGTTCATAATGAGATAAGGAAACATCATTCAATCCAATTCATAATCATTAATTTATTGAGGAGCAACATCACCACAAACGTTTCTCTACAGAGCAGCAATTACATAGTGAAACTTACGTTCACATGTTTCTTTCTATTTTATTGCCAAGGAGCAAATGAAACAAGTTGATCTAAATAGAGCTAGAACTGAAAGGCAAAAAAAGGCATTCATATAGCTGACAATAAGTAGCTTGCCGCCAGACTTTATTGGTTTCAGTTGTGTTCATCAACAGTACACTCTTGAGATGGAAGCTTAAGACACGGTTGAGGTACAGAAATTGACAATTATACAACCTCTGATCCAAACTACCATTTGCTTGATCAATTTTATTGGATAGGAATAAATGGCAACATCATAACGAGCCATTATCAGTATCACCTCCATCTATATCTGGCAATAAATTTTTAATCTTTGAACAACTATAGCGTCATAAACAGTTCTATCTTTAGTTCTGTAGCTACGAGAAGTGCGATCTTCCAGCAACAAATCATCTAAGATGCATTAGTAACCCTTAGGTCCTTAGCTAGCTGCCTTCTTAGTTGACTTTAACTCATCAAAAATGTATTCCATACAAAAGCATAAGAACTACAATTTCAATATAACATCTTTGCTACTTCAAGTTTTAAAAGTATTATCTACTTAAAAATCCATGTTTGTTCACCTAGTTTTTTCCAGTAACTTCAAGTAGAATTTGATTTTAAGATTCCAAATTTATGACAACTTCAAGTAACCCAAAAATTTCTCCTGACCCAATCGTTATTAAATCACACTCTAAAAATAAAAACCCTTAACTTCACCAGAAATAGAAAAAACAAAGAAATAGTTGCAAAAAAAACCATAATTATTACCCAAAAAGAAACCAAACCCAGTTGTTCTTTTAAGGTTCATAACTCAAACTCAAGATCTGACCCTTCTCCAGTTGACTGAACAGACATTAGTCCCTAACCCAGTAGCCAACAAATCAAAGCCAATGAAAACAAAGAGAGTAGTCAACCAAATAAAGAGACAAGAAATGGGCTTTTCAGGACTTACCCCATACAAGCAAGAAAGTGAACGATCCAAGCAGGAATTGAGCTATTCAATGTCACCATTAATTGATATTCAACTTGGTGTTGGAAACAGAAGAAGCGTGGATTAGAGATTGGTATTAAAGAGGATGATGTGTCAAGTAATTAATATTGTGGTGTTTGATATTTCTATTAATTGTTACTTTGTGACTGCTAATTAAGTAATTATTATTATTTTTTCAAATTGGATAATATTTTTTTATAATTCGTCTGAATTTACTTTTTATTTTTTATGTAATGTTTTTGTTTTTTGCTCACACTATCTATTGACTGACTGTACCAGCAAGCACCATATAAAAACAATTCTTGATATACTAAGAATTGTATGAATTTATTACTGTTTGTTTAGATTATTTTATTTAAATTAATGTATATATATATATATATATATGATTTCTTTTAATATTTGAATCCTAAATAATAACATAAATATCAATAAGTGATAGTGGTTGATTAATAAATGGTAATGATTTAGTATTTATGGACAGGCTTATCTTAACCTTATCATTGATTTTAATGATATTGATTTAGGGCACCCAATATGGGGAGGCTTTACACAACCTTTCCATATTCTCTAGATTTAAATGACAAAAGTGTCCTTTATTTGACGATTTGCATGGTGATGAGTTCGGGTTTTCCATTATAGAAATTTTACTGGTGATGGAAACGGCTGGATTGGGAAAGTGGAATGGCACTGGTTTTGGATTTAAAGAAAATAAAGGTTAATTTAGTCATTTTATCTACCAAAAATAAAGAAAGTTGTGCTAATGATAGATATTAAAGCTGACTTTAACTAAGAGTGTATTTTGTATTACGGTAGTTGTTGAAGTTATGATTTGAAAAAAGTTGTTTTATAAAAAGTATTTTTAGTTGAGATTGGTTTGAAAAAATAGGTGTTTGGTTAAAACTCTGGTTGAAATTGAGGTTGAAGAAAAGGTAATTTAATGTGTTTGGCTAAGAATACTTTTGAAATTGAGATTATAAAATAATTTAAAAATATATATATTAATATTGATGGTTTTAAATTTAAATATTGTAGAATTAATTACTCCTATTACATCATGAAATAAATAATGTTTTATATAAAATATTGTTTATTATCCCATCAAACTATTTGCAATTTCATCTCGTACAAAATCCATCTCGTATAAAATCTATACATGAAGACCGCTGTGATCCTTGATTAGCTGAGCGAGGTACAATATCAGATAAAAAATCATCTGAAATGAAATTAAGATTGCGATCATACTCGGAAAAAACTCATCATCTTGCTTCCCCAAAACCTAAAGCACAATTCTCTCAAGAAATCAAGATCACCAACAGATAAAACTACACACAAGAAGACAGTTTACCGAAATCTTGAAATCCTCCAGCACTACCAAGAAAATTGATCAACAAAGTGTAAGGAAAACACAACAAGTTTGAATGGCAGATTAACAACAAAAAGAGCCCCACAAGAGATAAATAAAAAACAAAATTGATCCATAAATTAGATACAAATCTCCAAATTAGTACTCAAAACCCAAAATGGCAACTACATAATTTCTTCAACAGACAATTTCCATTAAAAATTCAAGATTTCATAAACAAGTTCTCAGCACTGTTGTGCTTCCTGCAAATCGAAACAATGGAGACTGCTCGGCACAAATGATTTCGATGAAAGTGATCTGATCTTCGCTTCACAACAAAAGGGACAGCAGGGAACAATGACGAACACTGTCTCTAGCGTCAATCTTCGTCCAGATCAAGGGAACAGGGGGGAAGGGAACAGAGGAGATGAGCTCGGGTTGGGAAAATGTTGTGTTAAAACCTTTCATTTGATAAGAGAACGGATAAAGGGGAACAAGATGGAACATTGTCTCTGGTGTCAATCTTCGTCATTCTTCATCAATCTCATCCAGATCAGTAACAAAGGGGAAGGGAACAGAGCTTAAGCTTAAGCAAGGAAAGTTTTTTTACAAGAAAAAAAGTGTCCGTGAAAAGTGTATGGCATGGAGTGAAAAGCACGTGTTACTTGCTTTTCCAAAACTGAGGTCCAACCTTAGTTTTTGGTGGGGCCATGTTAAATAAAAAGTGTGGTTGAAAATAACCAAACATCTCGGTCCTGCTTTTTTTATTAACCGCAGTCATAACCACAATGCCAAACGACATCTGATATGTTGATACAGGACTTGATGATCCTGAGCGTTTATTGGGTTTTAAATTATAAAAAATTTAGATTTGTAGTTGGCCGGTTAAATCGACAACTTGTTGGGTTAATCAAATACTTGGAAGACTCAATATAATTTAGGTAAGACCTAATTGTTTTATATTTTTTTAATAAATCCTAAAAAATAAAATTAATTTATGAATATTTAACCTCACATGTATTTTTTATAGCTTACATTCACATAAATTATTTCTTACTTTTTTGATGTGGAATAATTTAACTTTTTGACGTGGGACTACACTTTATTTTTTTATATGTATAGTTTACAGTCATATGAATTGTTTTTTCATATTTCACATTTTTTTTTATAACCTACATACACATGCATTGTTTTTTAAATTTTCAATGTGGAATAACTATATGTAACTTACATCCTAATTAATTGTTTCTTAATTTTTTGATGTAGGATAATTGCTTCTTGATTTTTGCTGTAGAATAATTTTTTATTTAACTATTTGATGTGAGATAACTATATTATACTTCATACCTCATATTTCTTTTTTAGTCTACATCCATATATATTGTTTCAAAAATTTTCCATGTGTGATATTAAAATCTCGAACATTATTTTTTTTCTATATTTTCAAGTTACCCCAGGTCAACCCATGTTGTAAATAATGAAGACTATTTTAAAAAGTTTTTATCCCACGTTAGAAAAACGCAACTTCTTTCTTATGAACATAAAGTATATATAGGGCTTTATATCCCATATTGCAATAATAAAACCTTCATCTAGTGTTTATATAGTAAACTTTGATATGTGATAGTAACCAACAAGGAAATTATAGTGGGCTCGTGCACATAAGATTGAGCCGAGCAAGAGGAAAATCTCTGATTGTCCCCCTTCGCGCAAAGCAACACTTGTATTTTCTGAATCTTGTTTCGAACAATAATTTTTTTAACTCTTATACTGAAACCACAATTTTTTAAACACTTGGAATTAATTTTCTAATAGTCATAAAATCCTAACAACTCTTTTATTTTAAAACTTTTTTAAGAACTACAACTCTTTTATTCCTTAACAACTCTTTTATTTTTTAAACTATTGTAACAATTTTTTAATTCTCAAATTTATTTCATGCCTAGCTGTTACATGCTATTAACTTATATATACCATGCACTCTTACAATCAAAGTATGTTGAAAAAACAATAGTATTTTCCTGTGTTTGCAAAACTTGCTGGTATTTCCTTTCGAAGAAACTTGTTGAATCTTGGATAAATATCTTTAAGGATAGTGTTTTTACACGCCTCAAGTTTTATTTTGTTTTTATTCTTTATCATATTTTATTATAACAACCCAAGACTGGACTTCTTGGCCGGGTCAACCCTAGGCTAGGTGTAACACCCTCCACATACACACTATGTGTATACACGACATATATGTGTGTGTGTCTCACAACCATAGATGTACTCCTTTCCACTCGCTAGCACTATCCTATCCTTAATATTTCATTTATATTTTTCAATTAAACAATCACATACAAATTTGTGATACATTAATACAGTAGAAGCACTTAAAAGAGTAAAATGTTACGATCTTATATTTAAAATGAAAAGATGAAACTCATTGTCATTAATAAAGATTTACCATAACAACATAATAATCATCATAATTCAACAAATATGTCTATTACAATCTTCCAACATGAATAACATAAAATATCAAAATTCTATAGCTAATTGGAAACTAGTAACAGTCCTACAGCTAAATAATGCTTGATATAATCCTATAGTTAAAATAGTGTATTGCATTTTCTTAGTTTTGAGGAGCACATGAAGAACCTATAAAAAATAAACATACTAAGAATTTAGAATAAAATTATATTATCACATCACTACATTAACAATTCAAGCACATCTTAAAATTTGCTTTCATATATTTTCATCGATTTCTTTATTACAGTTCTTCAACATCAAATTTCCTCTCTCATTCATTAGTAGTAATAATTCATCAATTAAACATTTTACTCCAATAATAGCTTTTAAACCCTAACCCGTAAGCTAATTTTTTCATGTAGCATTACTCAAAATGTTGTTTTTCATATAGGAAATACCCAAGGTAACTTAACATTAAGGGTCATCATACTTAACCTTTCGTAAACCTCATTTAGAGGTTCATTAATATAAACAACAACCAAATTTTTATTTTATTTGGCTTATGTGCCTAAAATGTATGTCCAACACCTTCCTAGTCTTTGCTCAAACGACTGGCTATAAATTTCTCACTACCTTCACACTTGTGGCCAATACATTAATTTTTATGATTAAGTCCTCATTTTTTCATAGCCGACTTGTTGTTAACAACTTTAGGGTCCCACTCTTGTGGTCGACTTTCATATATAAAAATGCATCCATCTTGCCTTCCAATGGACTTTGATTTTAGCCCCACACATATGGCCGACTATGATACACATAACCTATATGTACTTGTTTTTTCACAATTCAAATTTATTTAGCTAAACCCTATAAATAGGATTAATTTTTCATTCAACAACTCAAACATTTTATGAATGAAAACTTATCAATCTAAGCCTCACTCATGAGGTCGGCTTAATGCATACAACACTTATCTAAACTAATCTCTACATCGAGATTTCATGAATCTTTATCATTTTATAATATGTGTGTGTGTGTGTGTGTGTGTGTGTACGAATCAATAATTAGAATATTGAAAATAATGACTTATATAAATTTTGTAAATTAAAAGATTTGAGGTGATAAGCACAAACTATTCCTTTCACTAGTCCTATCCCACTTACCTAGGGTTACGTAGCTGATACTTTCTTGCATCACACCAAGCCATACATCACATTCACACTTTAAAATATTAAGAATGTGTTTCTTAATATTCGTTAAACAATTTATGCACTTGTTAGTCATGAATACATGTAACCCTATATTATCTCACATCATTTTTCAACTCTTACATCGCATACAAGAAACACTATCATACAAGATAATCTCATGCATACAAACAAATTATGTTTTCTTTTTCATATAATAATCACTCATATTCCTTGAATAACCCAAAAAATTCAAAGAAAAACCAAGAAAAAACCAAAACACAAAGTCAGGTCACCATAAAATAGTAGCCAAAATGATCTCGCCATTTTAAGAAACGGTTTAGTCGTTTCTCAAAATGGCTAGCCTGATTTGCCTTTTGAAAAAAAAAATTTCTTCTCTTTCTCTCTAGCCGAATTGTCATATCTGAAACCTTGAGTTTTTCTTTTCTTTTAAGATCAAAATATGCTCATGCATATTTCATACTTAACACGCCAAATGATGAATTCTTTAAGGACACACATTCAATTGCTACAAATCCCCCCCTTTTCCCCACAAAATTCATGGGGATCGAAATCCCCATCTTCATCCGTAAAGGTTTTTTTTTTCCATTCACCAAATTATACTTAATTCAATTCCCTCTTTATAAAACTTCATCAAGAATCATTATTTTTCCTAAAATTTATTCAAAACCCTAGAATTCAGGAAACTCAATCTTTCAACAAGATTTCATGCAAATAACTACATATAACTTATCAAAGATATTCCCTGTCATTAAACATACATAAATTTTCAACAAAGAATACACACAAAAAAATTCTTGTCTTGGCCAAACCTATCTCCCTAAGGTATGGGTTTTTTTTTTCTTTCAACAAATCAATCTATCCTTCACAATCAAACCTTATACCTATGTAATCTAGATATATTTTCATAATAAACCCAATTTCTCCTTAATTTTCTTCAAGAACCCTAATTTCAAGATTTGAGGATTTTATCTTTTCTTCAATTCTTTATGTTTTGCATCATATAATCCCTCCAAATCAAGTTCTCTACAACCTAACACAATCAATTATGTCAAAACACCCTTCAATTTTTCAATTCTATATAAACCTTAATTTTTTGATATTTTAGTGTTTACACGCTTTCCTACAATAATATCAAGATTGAGGTGTTTAAGGTGCCTTAGCAACTGATTTCGTGTCAATTTCACCTTGATTGATCAATTCTTCTTCTCTTCCACAATTCATCTTTTTTTTTTCTTGAAACCTTCGTGGTTTTCTTTTTATGAGTGTCTTTTTTGAAAGAATTTCTAGAAATCTCACCCCTTTCTCCCTGTAATGATACTCTGGAGGCTACAAATTTTTCAGGTTCTTACTACGTTTTTTTTCTTAAAAAAAAAAAACACAATCATCCCTTCATTATCTGAAGGAAACATTTTTCCCTTTTATTTATTTTAGCTCTTAGATTTCTTTATTTTTTTAATGAAGAGGTTAGGGATTTTACATTGGGTTTAATAACTATAGTGCTAATAGTAATTTCTAAAATTAATTTTTTTGTGTAAAACTGATGATAAATTATTAACTGATCAGCATTGAATAAAGTTGGGTACTATGGTTTAATTTTTAAGTTAGATTAGGTTATATTGAATAATAAGCTTGTAACTTAATCAATACCCATATTTTTTCTCGTTGAAAAAAATATTCACAATTAGAACTTCTTCTATATAATACAAAATTAAATTATATTGATATTTTTTATAATCTTAGATGGTTCAAAATTTATAGATCATGAATGATCATTATATGTATATATTTATGTTGTTAAAAAAATTATTAGTTCTTTTTAATCTCCTTATATTTTATATAATGGAATTTATTGTTTGTTTTTAAAATATGAAACTGAATTCAACCAAACTAATTTTTTAAAAAGTTTTTATAACCAAAATTATTCTAAAAAATTGAAAACTATATTTGATTTAGTTAATTTTGAATCAATTTTTATAAATATTTCAGATAATTCGGTTATTTTACTCACCAATACAGTTATCCAATGATTTTTCTTCACATTTGCTCG
>Ga0325403_1006389_pt1 | contig 11211 bp, 9 predicted proteins | sample PopdelMetagenome_19_FD_205665 | JGI IMG/M metagenome (GOLD analysis project Ga0325403, IMG submission 205665) | Populus deltoides microbial communities from Bellville, Georgia, United States - Xylem-PdKOR-R4 | ecosystem: Host-associated > Plants > Phyllosphere > Stem > Wood/Secondary xylem...
AGAGAGAGAGAGAGAGAGAGAGAGAGGTCAGCTCGATTTTGATCATGTAAAATGCTGATGCTGGTAACTCGGTTCATTCTACTCTGTTACTTACACATTCTAATTAAAAACCAGACCGAATCTAGTTCTGTTCTTTATTAAAAAGCTTAGCTACAGTACCCGGACCTTAATTTACAGGGAAAAAGGTCCGGGTAGAAAGCATTATGTGTGTGTGTGTGTGTGGGAGACAAAATTTCACAAATCGTTAAAGTTTGTTTCTTGCTCTGGCTTTCTTGCCTGTATGAAACGGCATATAATAATTATCTTCTTCTTTCTTATGCTAGCACTATATATGGTATCGATGAAGACAATTGATTGAAACTTTTATGTACATGAGTTAGGACTTGTTGAGAGGACAAAAAAACTACATTGAACTGGACAAATAACCATCGATCCTTCTAAAATATGTTTTTTTGTATTCTAGTTTTGGCAAGTTTTGATCCAGACTTTCATGCTTTACCTTTCTTTTTTGTATTTCAGACTATAATTTTTTTCTTAATGAAGAAGAAAGGACGACGGGATTTAAAAGTTTAGAAATTATGCTATGCAATATGCATACAAATAAATTATATTAAATTCTTAGATGCATTATTATGTTTAGTGATGAGCAGTGAAGTACAGGTCTCGAGAATATTCAATTGGACAAGAATGAAAAGGAGTAATTATCACATTTTATACAAAAAAAATTATACGATTTTCTTATAGCATCGATCTTAAGATTTACATGTTGGCATAAAGTGCCTTGATATTGTGAAATAATAAAGAAATTGCTATATAATTTTTGTTAAAATATATCTCAAAAATGCCTTATTCTGAAAAAAAATAACACTCAAAATTGAACTATACACCTGCCATTCATTCTTGGTTTTGTTTTATTACCGATCCAGAATGGGAAAGGGTAAATTTACTGCAAGTGATTCAATCATGAAAAATGATGTTGAAAAGGCAAGTGCATCGAATATTGAAGAGGACAAGGCAAGTGCTTCAGACATTGATGAGGATACTAACAAGGCAAGCGCTTCAGACATTGATGAGGATACTAACAAGGCAAGCGCTTCAAATATCATAATGGCTTGGGACTTGGACGAAGGATATTATGAGATTGACAACAAAGAATGGGAACTTCGAAATATTTGGCTAGATCTGGAAGGATTAAAGGAGTTGCCCCCTCAAAAGGACCGGGCTGATGAATGCTGTATCTACAGGGTTCCCAACTCACTTCGAGACAGAAATCCGGAAGCCTACACTCCACAGCTGATTTCAATAGGTCCTTTTCACCACAATGATGAAAGAATAGAGACCATGGAAACGCTGAAAAGAAGATATCAAGGAGAGTTCCTTAAAAGGAATGACATGGATGAGAGGATTTTCTAAGAAGAATTCAGAAAAAAGAAGAGAGTATCCGACTCTGTTATTCAGGGAGCTTCAGAATCCACACAGAACGTTTTGTAAAGATGATCGTGCTGGATGCTGTCTTCATCATTGAGTTTTTGAAGGATTCATATGATGATGACTTTCCTCAAAATCTTGATACCAGGATGATATCTTGCATAGGAGAAGACTTGATGCTACTTGAAAACCAACTACCTTTCTCCGTTATCGACTGTATATATAGCGAGTTTTATCACCCTCGCCAAGATGACATTTCTTTTCTTGATCTTGCCACCCGTCATTTTGGAAAGTACCACCTTGCACAAAGGCCAGAATCCAAACCACCGACAGAAGTATGGCATTTCACTGATTTACTAATGAATTTTATGTTGAAAGGGGCCCTCGAGCGAGAAAATCGCTCTAAGCCTATCAAGCTGAAATATAGCGCCGTCACGCTTCGCAAAGCAGGAGTGAAGTTTCAGGCCACCGAAGACAAGTGTTTGTTCAACGTGCATTTTGAGAACGGAGTGTTGAAAATACCACTCTTGGAAGTTGATGATTCCTTGGAACGTTTTGTACGAAATGTCATGGCCTGGGAGCAGTGCTACAAACCGGGTGAAGCTTACATCAGCAACTACTTTAAGTTTATGGACTATCTTATTGACAGGTCAGAAGACGTGGCTTTGCTAGCTGAAGAGGAAATTATTAAGAACTGGCTAGGTGACGACGCCGCAGTTTCAAAGTTGATGAACAATCTAAGCCAACGTTGTGAAAAAACTTCTTATTATAGTGATATCTGTCAAGCGCTGAATGCCTACTATGAGAACCCCTGGAACCGTAGAAAGGCAACCTTGAAACTCGTATATTTCAGCAATCTTTGGAGAGGTACGGGAACTGTTGCTGCAGCTTTCCTTCTAATCCTCACTTTGATACAGACTATAACTTCCCTGAAATCGTCATTCTAGGATTAAATCTTGTTTAGTCTTATTAATCCCACACAATAATTGATGGGATTGTTCTTGTTGTATTCCTTAGAAATTGTTGTTTTAATTTTAGTTCAAAGCTTGCGTAGTTCTAAATGTAGCTATTTCTTGTTGTAGTGTCCTGAAACTGATTCTGTATTTGTTCCCTGTGTGCTGTCCTTTCCTCTCAAAGCTCTTCTTCTGATTAAATAAAGCTGAAGAATGCATGATCTCAATTTTCACTTGATCATGGCGACTGCGAAGCCTTAAATCCAAAAACTAGTCGAATTATGCCATGTAAATACCACAAGTCAACATTGGCATTTCCAGATTCAAGAGCTATCGACCTCACAACCAGGATTTCCTGAAGAACTTCCATCAATGTCAATTTCATTGCATCCTGCGGAGGACCTAACCATGAAACCGAACAAGTTTTCTGATGAACAACTAGGTTCGAATCCCTCTTTAGCAACCAAAGAAAAAAAAAAATACTGTTGTTTCTCTTGGTCAATCTTGTTGCTCTCCATGACAAGCATTTTGGTCCGTGATTCCTTGACGCCATGCTCATTCATCAACCACAGCTCAAAACTGTCGTCGTCGTCAAGACCACAAGAATAGATGGAGTTTTCATATACTCCAATTTCTATATATATCCCAGCAATAGTTATCCAGAGAGTGAGAATGATCTAAATTTCTCGTTTCCAAGATCAAATGCACATATTACAGTAGTGTAATCAATGTTAATGGTTTCATAACGATCAACTAACATCCATAAATGAACATGGCAAAAGAAGGCCACCAATCTGGGTAGCCATGACAGCCGAGGACTTCTCCAGGTGCCAGTCTCGATTATGAATACCTTGGCAGGAATTCAGAAGAATCTATTGACTCATAAACTCTAATAACCTTATCAATTTATGTGGTTAATTTATACACGATCCATGTGCCTCTATAAATTTATTTGTACCTCTATAATATAAAGTTTCCAAAAATTTCAATGTCACCCTAAACTAATAATAAAACCCCAATCCCTTTTGAGAGCCGAATGCCTCTCATCTCTACCGTAGGCGTCGAATAATAATAATAATAATAAAAAGCCCCCAAAAAAGAAGAAAAAAACATGAATGGAGTTTTAAACAGCCCATATTTTGAATTCTCTCTTTTTAAAAAGGTTTTCAATTTTTTTTTTAGATATTATTACGCATTGAAGATTCAAGATAAAATTTTTTAAAAATATCTATTAAAAAGATCAGATTTTCCTTTTTGTTGGTTACCATGTGTTTAATATTAATGTGTAAAATGCTTTTTAAAAATGTTTTTCAAATTGTATTGAAATAAAATTTTCAGATTTTTTACATCAAAACCATTAAAAATCACTAAAAACCAATATCAATTTAATGTTTTTACAAGCTAAACACACTTTTAAAACGCACCAGAACAAAAACAAAAAAAAACAGCCTTTTAATCTTTTTAAATCTATAAGATAACGTTTAGTTACTCTCCTGAAATAAAAGAGACACAAACAGAGGAGATAAGATAAAAAAAAATGGAGATAAAATTGTGTTTGATAATGATGTACAAGATAAATTGATCATCTCTGTATTCTATTTGATTATGGTAGATAAGATAAAATAAAATATGAAAAAAATCTTGTCAAATGTATTATTATTTTTTTACTTTAGTTTATATTAAGTGTTGAAATTAATAATATTATAATAATAATAGTTATAAAATAAGAATTGACTTGATAAAATGACCCGAGGCTTGGACTGGTCCGAGTTTAAGAAAAAATAAAGGAATGATGAACTTGGTTGATTAAAAACCCAAGTCAAAAATCTATTGACTTTTTTGGAAAAAAATTAGCTAAAACAAGGTTGCTTTGATATTTTTTTAAAAAATTAGGTCAGTCGATTTGACCTTTGACTCTCCCGACCTGTAACCTCAACCTTGTCTCGGATTGACTCCCGAGCCGGGTTTAAAATTATGATAATAATTATTTTTATCTATACATTGACTTGAGTCAATCCGTATTGACTCTCCTAGCCCGTGACCTAGGCTTTATCTTTGTTGATCCCAAGTCAGGTTTTAAAACTATAATAATAATAATAATAATTATTATTATTCTTACATTGATCTAGGTCAATGTAGTGCTGACCTTCCCGATTCGTGATCTATACTTTACCTCAGTTAACTCTTGAATTAGTTCTTAAAATTATGATAATACTCATTTTTATTTTTATATTGACTAGAATCAACCTAAACTTTGCCCCAAATCAAAACTCGAATTAAATTTTAAAATTATGATAATAAATATTTTTATTCTTACATATTTTATTTAAACAATTTTAAAATAAAGAGTTTTTTACCATAATATTTTAAAAATAAAAAATATTATTTTTAAGGATTTATCTATACCTTCTAATTTAAAAATATATAAATTCACTTAAAAATTATCTTAAAATAAAATTTTTTATACCCTGATATCTTTAACCAAGCATATTTATATGTCTACTTTTTGTCCCTGCAAAGTAATCAAACGTTACCAAAGATTATCATTGGAAAAGCATGAACATTGTTAAATATGGAAGAGGAAAACATCACATGCATCACACGTGACAAAATAAACAAAGAAAACAAGCCATGGCCAGAACAGAGTATTGGCAAGTAGGAACACCGAAAATGGAGAAACAGAGAGAGAGGATAGAGGAGCTGCTAAAATTCACTCTTGAATCCCACATTAAGCAAAACCTAGAATTCAATCTAGGACTCTCCAAAGACTTCTGCATTAACCTCCTCGAAGAAGACCCAAATGACATGTTATGTCACTCCACACCAACACCAACACCAACACCAACACCAACACCAACACCAACAGGTAATAAAAACCATATAAGAAATTATTTTTCAAGTTAAAGATTTGATTTTTATGCTAAAATTCTCAAATGGTCTGCAGATTCTTTTGATGGGGTTGCTCTATATCCGTTGTATAAACGTTTAGCTTCAGCTTTGTATCGGTCTGTAAAGTCTGGTGCTGTATGTAGAACTTATGAGAAGATGGTGTTTGGTGATAAAGATAGCAACTTGAAGCAGAAACAAGAGAATTGGGATCAGTTAATTAAAGAGAAGGGACTTGAATTGATAAATGTAAGCTTTTGTTGTAGGTTCTTGAGTATCTTTAATTAATATTGATTGGTGATTAAAGGGTTTTTTTTTCTCTTGATCAGGTTTTGGAGGGTATATCTTGTGAAATTCATGTTCAAGAACCTTACTTTTCACTCTTGAAAGGTATTATTTTTGTTTCTTTGATATGGGGTTTTTCCATGTTTTTGGCTTTTATTTTTTTTTTTTTTGGATTGTCTGTTGTTTATGTGGTTCAAGACATGTTCTTTAGTAATCTGGGGTTGTGTGTATAGATGGGAGGAAAACAATCGAAGGAAGGTGTGCTACTGGTGATTACATAAGGTAGATGATTTGCCATATGGTTTAAGTACACCATCATGAATATTTGCAAGTTAATGATCGTGCAATCTTTAAAGAACTCTGTGCTAGAAAGTGGGTGAATGTCTGTTGTAGTAGCTTATATTTGGCTTGTTTTGCTGCTGTTAGAATTGAGCCGGGTGATTTGATTCTCGTTAACAAAATTGTGGTACTTAAAGTGGAGGTGAGACCACATTTATAAGTTGAATTCATTCATTCATTTATATTTCCAGTCTGGCCTATAAAACAATTTTATCTATTTCCAGGATGTTCGCAGATATGCTTCATTTTCGAAGATGTTGCAAGCTGAGAATCTCGAGAAAGTCCTTCCTGGAGTTAAAACTGTTGAAGAAGGTAAACCTAGTTTTGTGTTGATGTTTAGTCTTTGCTGTCAAAATGATGTTCTTAGTTGAGGCATTGCAATGATGAGTTGCTAGAATTAAGTTGTCATGCCTCTTAAGTACAAGTAATGCTGGAAGTTAATTAAACTTCAAGACTTTATTTAACTTGTTAGGGGTAGGGTTTCTTTTATTTGTGCATAACAGTTAATTGGGTTGTAAACTTCAAAAATGTTCTGGTTTGCATTTCTGGAAGAATCTTTACAATACACTCCTTGCTCCAAGTAATCTTTTAAATTCTTTGCATTGTTTGGAATGAGAGATGTATTGAAAAAACTGTTACTTGCGATTGCTTTCTTGAATTTATAAGGTCTGAATTGTATAACAGTTATGATTTGATGGCAAGCCAGGTGTCAAGATTTATAGGAAGTTTTATACAGAAGAAAAGGAAATGTCTAATGGTGTCCTCGCAATCTGTGTTTCAAAACTGGCTGCCCAGCCATACCTTTCTTTGGCTAGCATACTGTTTGTGAGTTTTTCCTGAACTCTTGTGGTTCCTATGTTTTATTGCGTGAGACTTGAGCCTGATTTTTATATTGCAGACCATCAGGATATGTATGTGACATAATATATATCATGCGCATCATGTTTAGAAATAGTTATAGATGTCCTGTAAAATGACACTGAGAGCTAAAAGTTCTGATTATTTTGGTGTCTCTAATTCAGGGATTCAGTTATGGAGGTGTTCGGAGGCTACTGGGTCTTGCAGATACTGGTGGAACAGTTTCTAATGCCCTACCTCCACCAAGATCGATGCTTCTCTCATCCTTCATTTTCCCCTATAATCCAAATGTAAAATTATGGTTTGTTACGAATTGTTTCATGCTTTATGCTATCTCCAAAGGTGTTCTTTTAGCTCTTTCTGGACCCTTTTATATAAGAAACTGGATTGCATTGAATTGTCAGTTCAAAATTTGGATTCAATAAAAATCTTAGTAGAGAAACCTCATAACTTAAGCCACATATCCATTAAAATGCAAACAACAACTATTCTAGGAAGAGTAGAAAGGTCTACCTTGTTTTTTTCTTAATATTTTTAGATGTTAATCTATTTATCATCTTCCACGTGAATCTATTTATCTTCCAATTTAGCATCCGTGAGAGAATTATACAGTATAAAGGGTACAATCTCTTGGTTGATGGACTTAGTATTCATGTTGCCTTGAGACATCTCAAGCAGTGGCAGCCCAGTACTTATTCATTTTTTTTTCATTCTCTATGGACACATTTCCTACTTTTTTCTCCTTTTAGTCAAAGTGTCAAGGAAGCACGCTGTCTTCCAAGTTCATTATGCTTAAACAAGTTCATGTGTGCCAATTTTAGAATTTTCTCGAGCTTGATTTTGTAAATATTTTGTGCTATGAGATTCTGAATTTTTTCTTGATTGGCTTGAGATCAAAGGCAGTGCCTTGACTCATGGAGCAAGGGCCTTGGCAAAGCATGCTGAAAGGAGCAGAGACAGATATTGGGGTATTCTTGGTGGAAGTGGTGAGTACCTTTTAGGATTTCAGTCCTTGAACCAGAATTCTCATGTTATTGTTGTGTACAGAAGTCATTTGTGCGTTAATCTTTTGCATGTTGTTCTTTTCCGTTGCATTTTAGGATTAACATGTTTTTTCTTACATCAGTGAGGTGTTCTCCTCCCTTCTTCTTTTGAGCCACTCAACAGTTACCACTAGCCACTTGCTCTCACAAGATTGTTATTCACTTCTAGAACTGTCAGCGCCACAAACATCACCTGCTAGCACTTTACAATCAGGACAACATTTTTTAAATCTAAAACTTGACCTACAGAACTCACAGTCATCTATGGAAAATTCCATGGAGAGTCTCCTGACTATTTTAACTCTGACCAAACCCCTCTCTCCTATAATCCTACCTCTGGTTAGGATCAATCAATGAAAACCTTAGCTAGCAGCATGATTCCCTTCCCCAAATTCTGCCACAGATGCTTCTTAACAGGAGCAACAGTCATCAATAATATCATTATTAATTGTCATCACTTATAATTATAAGAAAATAGATATGTTTTACGAGTTACATGGTTGTGCAGGGATATGGTCCTTTGTTTGTTAAGGAATTGAGTGTCACATGAGCAGAAAAGGTTTTTCTTTTATTGGCCTTACTATCATATGCCTGGTTACTAACTGATATTGTAGATTCTACAAAAAATAGGCTTGCAATGAATGTCATCAGTCGCATAATAGCTTCTTGTTGCTGGTCAAACATTCATGTTGTTCCACAACATGGGGCTGTTTTTGAGATAAGGGTGGCTGATGGTTATGGAGCACGTTGGTCTAAGGATGGAACTAAGGTATATATATGCTATTGTAGTGTTCCTTGTAACTTCGTGTCTACATGCATGAATGGATAACAGGCTAGAAAACAAAACAAAGACGTGTTCAGGTGAATCAGGATTGGCTCAGGCTTAAAATATGCAAAATTTTCAAGCAAAACACGAAAGTTATGCTAATTGAGGCCTTCTTTTCTTGTGGATAAAAGAACATGTTGATATAGAGAGAAGAAATTACAAGAAAAACCTGGAGAAGACATCCAAAAAAGTAGAAAATGAGGGCACCGAAGGCAATGTATAAGAGCACTGAAATCACATTTAGACCCTACTCTATGCTATGTTGTTCTCTGCATAACAGCTTGGTACCCTGTTGTGTGCCTCTAAACTGAGTGCGTGTAATGATGGATTCCTAATGAAATTGACCGATCAGCAAAACCAATCGAATTATCAGAGTAGCTTATTGTGAGATTTGTGTGGTTTTTACAAGTCGTATCTCAGTACTTGTCTTGGAAATACCTTCAACTGCAACATCCTAGCCAAAGAGCTGGTAGCTCAAGTGGCACCATGACCCCCCTCCCGCCCCCTAGAGATCTCAGGTTTGAACCTCTTCTTTGTAACCAAAAAGAAAAAAGAATAAAACACTATAGCATGCTAGATTTATCAGTTAGGACAATGCTTAGCACTCACCTGCAACTCTTCATAGAATTGTTTCTCCAAGGAACTATCTGGCAAAAAATCTGGTTTTGTTTGCATCAAGGGATTCAAGAGTGTGGATTTTATCAAGTTATTTTTATTGTTCTCAAACTGACTACTCGACAGTGCCTACATATCATTTCAAAAGCATTTCCATCTGATTATGGTAATCCTTTGAGCTAAAAATTAAAAAAAAGACATTCATAGAAATAAGTTGCTTTGACTCTGTCCATTCACTGACAAGCAGTAAGGCTGGCAGTTCCAATCTCTAGATATGATGGCACAGCCATCCATTCCCATCTCTCTCTCAACCTTTTTACTAGCTGTGCTAGTGGTTGCTTTAGGAAAGCATGCATATAACTGTTTCTTTTAGTGCTAAAACCTGTTCTTGGATTGTAAGTATTGTCCTCAGAAATATTTTGTTTTAACAATGTGAATTCAATTGGCTTTTTGCTTACCTGCTGACTCTGACCCTGTTATCACTGCCCAAGATATATCTCACTCATTGTTTTTGTGTCATTTCAGTTCATAGGATTTCTTGAACCATACATCGAAGATGGTCACTCAAGAGGATGGAAGCATTAGTTTGCTTGAGGAGGCATATCTACTAGCGTCCTTGGACGAACTTTCTCAAAGTATTGGTGCACCCTACCCCTACCCCTACCCCTACCCTCTCTTTCCTTTTATGTCATTTCAGTTAATAGGATTTCTTGAACCACAAATGGATGGTGGTAACTTAAAAGGAATGAAACCATAATTTGTGTGGGGACATTCCTATTGGTGTCTTTGATCTATAAAAATGCCATCATGATGGTCCATCTTATGATACTGACTGGGACTTTAATAATTGAGGTCATTTATTTTTATTGACGTTCAATCTCTGCTTCTTAATTGAAAACTTGAATCCACAGTATTCTTGAGCTTGGCTGGTAAGGGGCAATAATCGTGGTGGAACTAGCATTGGTTGGGTGGTGTCCATGCAGATATCTTGATCATGTCTTATGGGAAGTATATTGGAGGTTTACAGTCATTCCTTAAATAAGTGGTTATCTCTTGCTAGCATGTCCTGCCTCATACACACCCATTCTTTGCTTATGTGACAAAAGTACTAACATTATGGTTGAGAAGCAGCCTACAGAAAATATACAGTATGTGTGGCATGTATCAATACAGGTTGTTCAGGCAACTTGAAATAATATTGAAAATGTTGATTGGTGATGACGATAAGAGTAAATATTGCATTTCTTGGCTGCCATCATGATAGATTTCATGTGGTTTTCCTTGCGACAAGATCTGCATCACTATAAATAACAAGGCAGTAACAGAGCAAGGGCTGGGCATGTCGGCAAGTGCTTGTGCATATTACAACTGTTAAATGAACCATCATCCTCAGCCCCGCCATTCATTAACATTTAGTGTGTGTAATTATCTTGTGGACAATTGATGTTAACATTTTTAAGGATTCTCAAAAGCATGCAACATACACTGGCTAAAGACAATCTTTGTTTCCCCTCACCTTGTTACTTCTCTATTATTATCTGAATGGTCATGCAGTTTGGCTTTATTGCATTATGTACCTCTTGATTTATAAAGTTCTATTGCCAATCTATTTGCCCCATGTGTCTCCTCTTCTAGCACATGTCACTCAATTTCTCTTATACACGGTTAGTGTTGTAGTTTCACCTATTTCCTTTTGCAGGAGGTTGATGTCGTTAAATCTCATCGTGTTTATGATCGGTGTTGGCCCCCTTGTCTAAAACTAAAGGCTCATAGATTTCTGAAAGTTACAGAATGATGAGAGTTGTATGGAAAAGATTTCTAACACAAATACAAGGGCTTTCATTGATCTGACACTGATGTTATCTGTTTTGCCAGAGGCATCTTTTATGGTGTTTCCGGTAGTATATTGGGAGTCTCTCCCGTATCATTGTTGATATTGAAGCAAATTACTGTTTACTTTACCAATCTGTAAACTAAA
>Ga0325403_1006392_pt1 | contig 11208 bp, 9 predicted proteins | sample PopdelMetagenome_19_FD_205665 | JGI IMG/M metagenome (GOLD analysis project Ga0325403, IMG submission 205665) | Populus deltoides microbial communities from Bellville, Georgia, United States - Xylem-PdKOR-R4 | ecosystem: Host-associated > Plants > Phyllosphere > Stem > Wood/Secondary xylem...
TTTTTAAAAAGAAAATAGTTAATAAGCTTAATCATTTCTCTTCTAATTTCTTTTAAGCCCGGCCTAATCATGGGTCAAATCGGGTATAGCAAAATTATTCCATAGTTTTTACTGAAAGCCCAATAAAAAATGAAAATCTAGGCTCATAAGCCATTTAGCTTTGTCTTCCTAAAATCAGCCCACGCCAATCTCCTCCTCCCTTCTTGTTCTTCAATTTCCAGTATTTTCTTTTTGCTGAGACATTACAGTTCTTAAGTGATTTTTGTACAGGAATACAGACATGGCGGGATTGCTGGCGTGGGCAGCAGATGTAGTAGGAGCCCATGGAAACAACCATGAATTATCAGAAGATAGAATCCCAATTGTGTTTACTGAAGATCAACAAAAGTATGCTCAAGAATTGGATTCAAAGGCTTCATCTTTGAGCCGTTCGATCCAAGGTCTACGGATTAGATTGCCTTCACCTGATATCTCTCAACGTCTACCTCACATTCTTGCTCATTCTCTTGCCTCCAATGCTGCTCTTGCTCTCCAGTTGAATGCTCATTCTGCTACTAAAGAGCAGGTAAAGATGCAATCATTTGGGTAATTTAGGGTTTATTGGTATCTAGGCTGTTGGTGTTTTTGGTTGTTTGTGATGGGTTTGTTGTTGAGTTGTGTGGTTTTTTGTTTGTGTTTCTGGGTTTTGGCATCTGGGGCTTTTGTGTTTTTGGATATGGTTGAAGCAATGGATTTTGTTATCTGAGGTTTTTGAATTATGGTTTGCAAAAATTATCTGTTGGTGTTTTTGTCTTGCTTTTACGTCTTAGGTTAGATTTTTTTACTTGTTTTTCTCATTTGGGATATTAACATTGGTTTTAGTTTTTATGGAAAGTTCTTTTGATAAATATAGAAATTTGTGGTACAAATACGATCATGCTCAGGTTTTTCTCATTGTATTGCAATTTGCAATGCTTAGGGGTTATTGTATATTAGCTTATGTATTGCTATCAATCTCTTCAATTGAAGGTTTTGAATCTTATATGCCTAAGATTTTCGATATAGTTGTTTTGGATTATATGAATTTATGATTTATACGACAGTTTAAAGAGATTTTGTTACATTTACTTTGTAAAGAAATAGGTGATCGATCTTTGTACTTTGTTTTTAGGGTTGGACTCTACATAGGGATACATTCGTTTTGTTCTCCTGCTCTCCAACCCGGGTATGGATTCGAGGTGCCATGATCATTCCTGGGAGTGTTTTTTTTTAAACAACTAGCGTAAACTCATAACATATCAAATTTAATTGGTCGAAACTTGATCTGACTTAAAAAACATTAGACGAAGTTGTCCAAACACCTTTTTTTAAAACAAATTTTCCAAGCGATGTTTTCTTGAACGTAAAAAAATTGAGTAGGCTGTGGAAAACTCTTTGATAGTGTCACCAAACTCGACTCATCATGTCAATCTTGACACCTCTCAACCTGATTACTTGTCTAGCCCGAGTTTCAAGTTAAGACGTATGGGAATTGTCACGATGTGACCCATTTGATTTGGCAGATCTAAAAATATCCCAAACGGCTAGTAAAAACAAGGGTGAACTTAAAAAAAAATCAAGATGATATATTTTTTTTGTTTAATATTGAGCGATGACATATTGGATTACACTCGGTAAACTAGGGTTAACCATCAAATTCCTGACCCGGATCATGGACATGACTAAAACACGCTATCATCTCTTTTTTTCCCCTTCCTTTATTCTCTCCATGATTGAACCTTCTATGGGCTTGGGTTGGATGAAATTTAATATTAAATTTAAGAGTTATTAGAGAGTCGGGGGATAAATTAAAAGAAGAGGGTTTGGGCTTGGGTGAGATGAAATTCAGGATTTAATTGAAGAGTTATTATAGAATAATAGACTAAATTGAACAAAAGGGGCAAAAAAAAGTCTGGCACTTGCAATGCATGTGAGGAGAGCCACCGGATTGGGGCAATGCGTGCGGCTTCCTTCAGCCTCGAAAGGTGGTCTTTTTTGGTGTCTGTGGAATCTTTTTGGTGGGGCCTTCCCCCATGGCAGCGGGTGGTGGCTACCTCACCACGACGTGGCACTAACAACCATTTTTTCTTCTTTCTCTCTTTTTTTTTTCCTCTCTCCTTCCCTTGGATTTTGCAACTGAATTTTCTGCTCTTCTCTTAAGGGCTGCCTTTTTTTTTTTCCTCATTGTCAATTGCAGTCCCTCCAGTCTTAATCTCTTAGAAAACAGAAAATCCAAACAGTTTTTCACAAGATTGATCATAGCAAGCAAACAAAAACAAAATATCAAGGCCTTGAGTGTGGAGCTACAACAATTGAAACAATTAACTGCCTAACTCTTTTAGTTTTTTTTTTTTGTTAATGTTGATTGGTTTACTGCCTGCGCTTACTTTATTTGGTATTAACAGAGATTGAGATCCATGATGAGAAATTGTTCGGGATCACTGAAGTTGGTCGTGGGATTAATCTGCATGCTCAAAGACAGAGTGTAATCTCCAGCACATGTAAATTCTTTTGGGTTGGGGTGAAGGAGTTGCTGCTACTCTAATCTATTAAGTAGTGACAGTGTCAGAGAGAGAGTTTCCAACTGCTAGGTGGCTTCTGAAGTCAAATGTGAATATGCAGCATGTGCAAATTAGTTTTGCATGATAAATGATAATTGGACATGCAAAGTTCCACTACTACGTGAATAAGTGCTCAAGTTGTGTTCAATTTTTTTGCAATTGAAAGCCATACATTCAGTTGACTCCTGGCTTTTTATTTTCTTTTTTTCTTTTTAATCTCTCTAGACCAAGTTCAATTGGAAGTATCTCTCATAAGACGTCATTAGAGTTTAGTTCTTTTATTTAGAAGAAGTGCAATTAGAAGGATGCATCAGTGGCGAGACATTAAGAAATTTTGATGTCCATTGCATGATGGAATCATAAAAGTCTCGTGCTTGTTTAATAAGAGTGCTTTCATCCATGCAAAGAAAGGACATTGGTAGGATAGTCTTCAAATTCTCTTTCACAATAATCTAATCTAGTGAGACCATAACTGGGTAATGTCCTTAATATTGTACAACATTTTTTTTTTCAAATGGTTAAATGTAAAAGAATTTTGTTAATTTAAGCATTATCATTTGCTGAATATCCATAAACACAGAGAGTTTGCTACTTTTATCAATTCTATTTGTTACCTCTATGATTTCTACTTGACAAGACCAATCTATGTAGAAGCAGCATAAAATTTTAAAAAGAAATTTCCTTTTTAGTGTAATGTTAATTTGTGATGAGTCCGTGACTTCTAATTAATTTCTGGGAACATGGACGAGTTCTGGTCTGAAGGCTGATCTAATTTTCTATTAAATATACATTATATGATTATTACCTTTTCACCAACTAGTACTTGGAATCTCCTTTTCAGCTACCAGTACTTGAAATGTATTTTTGTGACAGGCCCAATTAAGAAAGGTGACCCTCCAGGAAGAAAATGCTGCATATGAAAAGGCTATATTAAATTGTGAAAATAAACTACAGGAGCGAATGCAGGAAACAGATTTACTTCTTCAGAAGCTACAGGTCAGGCTTTACTTCCACATCTAATGCTACTCCGATCAGTAACGTGGTTTTTTTTTTCCTGTCATTGCTTCAGTCACTGTCATAACCACATATCTTATAGGAGTCCTAGGATATTTATGTAAGCAATAATCTTTTGTGGTGTATTTTCTGTTTCAAGAAAGAGACCTGGTTCTCCATTCACTTTCTATATTCGCTGTACAATTTGATGTTTGTTTTTATGAATTAATGTTAGGAAATGGATGAGACTGAGCAAACTTTGATGGAGGAGCTGGAAAATGCAGAAACTGCATTGGATGCCAGGCAAAGTGGAAGGTCTGTTGAATCAGTTGTTGCATCTGAAACGACAGCTGAAGCTGGACCAGATGCAGAAGCTGAGAAGTCTGCTACATTAGAGAAGTTGGATAACAAGAAAAAAGAATTGGTAGATTTGCTTTTCTTTGCCTCTTTCAAGCTTTCTTCCTCAGCCCGGCTCCTTTTGTTATATGGTCTTGAAAATCTGCCTAATTCCCTCAGAGTTCAATGGAAGAAATTGTTCAAGATTTAGAGAAAAGGTGGGTGCAAGTTCAAGAGAATGAACTGAAGCAGCCTACTCCAGGTTTCTAATATTATCAATCTTCTTAAAGTTTGAGTTTGTTTCTTCATTTTTTTTTCTTTTTCTTTTTGGGTGGGTCAAAGTAAAAGAGGGAACTGAGATTAGATTTTAGTTTACATTTCTTTCCTTGCTTTCTGGAAGGTTGTCAAAGGGACAAACTTGAGTTTGTTTCAGGTGTCAGCCATTGAGAACATGTATTAAAGGCTAGGCTTTCACTGGAATAGGATTACGACACTTGGGAAAGAGTTATGTATGTGAGGCTGCAGGGAGGATTACACCCTGCTGGTGGGCTTAGGTTATTTGTCTACAGTAGATGTTCCATGATGAGCTATTGAGTTGGGTGTTGACCATTCTTCCAATAACTCCTAGCAGAGTTTTGTTAATTTTCAATGGTTAAACATATACCTTGTCGTAACCAGTGACAAGAAAACCTTTATAACCAGTATTTAGTTGAAAAATTCCCTCTCTTGAAGTAGTCACTTGCTCAACGGAATTTGACATGAAAGTAATTTTGCCACAGCTCAGAGAGAGAAGTTATTGGATAAACAGCTTCATAGCCTAATGGAGCAACTAGCAGCAAAACAGGTGGATTTTACAATTCATTACAAATTGACTGCTACTTGTGACTTCTGGATCAATGTGGAGTGGATATCTCATCGCATAAACACCAACTTTTCTAAATGCTGTCTTGTTTGTAGGCACAAGCAGAAGGCCTGGTCGGTGAAATTCATTTGAAAGAGATGGAGCTAGAAAGGTTGAAAGGATTGTGGAGGAAGATTGAGAGTAGCAATGTAGAGGGTAATACCGCCAGGAATCGGTTTGGAAGAAGCACCTCAGAGAAGGGTTCTGCTTCTACAGACTATATGGTTGACAAGCTACCTTATTCCACTGGTGGCCGAACTGAGCACCAACAGAGACTCATGCTTCTGCGGTCGGCTTTTGTTATGTACATTTTATTCTTGAACATTGTGGTCTTAATCAAACTTTCATTTTGAGTAGCATCAAGAGAAACTGTTGGTCGTCTTCATAAAATAACTTTTTGGTGAACGTGAGATAATTTCGTTGTATTATATATCATAATTTTGTAAAGAAACAAATAATATAATACTGTGGGTTGTATGGACTAATTCTCAAAATATATATTCAATGAAGTTTACCACTTCCAAAGTTCATGATTCTGCTAATTGCTCAATTCAGTGGCTCTAAAGAATATACTTATTGAAAGAGTTAGGGTAAGAGGTAAAACTATCTAGTAAAGAGAGGGTACAGCACACCTGGACAAAGACAAGAAAGTAATGAGCAAGGGGGTGGAACATTGAGGGAAAAGGATGAGATAATGGCATTACAGGGAGGAAACAACATTATAGCTGCGATGCGTAGAGTTCTTGATGTTCTCAAATTGAGATTGACCTACGAGATGTAAAACGTTGTTGGATGTCAACTTCATGAATCATGAACATGACCTGACAGTCATCCAATTGCAAAACATTCATCATTATCTCAAGTAGAGACATAATCAGTGAAGTACAGTGGATAAAACTTGAAGAGGATTTACGGGTCCGGGTCAAGGAATAAAGATCTTGATTCTAGCAAAATTAGTTTCTCATTTGTACTCTGTTCTTAAGTTAAAAACCAAACTCGAAAGGTTTAGAAGCCTGTGCTTTTCAATTGTTTGCAAAATATGCTGGTCCATGGCTTCTCAAAATGCAGTTATTTGACAGTGTCAGGTGCTTCTCCCATAGATGTGACTATTCTTCTGAGTAATGCGAGGGAACTTAACCACTTCATTTACTTGTAAATGATAAATAATTACAGAATCAAAGATTACAAAGAATAATAAATGGATGGTGTTGATAATATACCGTTGTATTCATATTTTTCTAGAAATATTTTTCTGTAGCTTCTCATTGAAAGATCCCCGAGCTTCCCTCCTCATCATATAAAGCAAGAACTCATTCCAAGTGTCAATGGGGCCTGGCAAGCACCAGTGCACACAATCAGCTACAGTCACATTGCTATGAGGTGAGCGCCCATAATGGTTTGGGTGCCCATCTGGCCTCAGCAGCATTGCTTCTGTTGTAGGTAGTAGCTCAAATTTCGAGCCCCTATTCCTCCCTTTTTTCTGTGCTTTCCTTAGTTCTTCAACTTGTGTCAGGTAGAATTCCAATTCATAACCATCAAGCTTCTTTTCCTCGGTTGTAAAGGGCATTGTCCTGATACAATTCCCTCCTTCATTCCATGCTCCATTTTCGAAGTGTGAAGGAGAAAACGTCCTTAAGAATGTAATGCCCTTGTAGTTCTTTAGGCTTTGAAGGGTCTTCAAGGCAGTTCGAAATGCCATTCTGTAGCCGAAGTACATTGTAATAGCAGTAATGTTGTCCATGTAGCAGTTATGACAACCCACAACCTGACCATTCATGTAGTATATCAGAGGACGGAAGAACCATTGTCCAGCTGAGATGATCACATAGTCGAAATTTTCAATCTCGCTAGCCCATGCCTCATCAGCTTGGTCTAAGTAAAGGCTCATCAGGCTGTTTAGGGAATGACCACTGGAGTCTGCATCACGGGACTTAACCAAGAATGGAGACCAAAGAGTCGCAAGGGTAAACCTGTAATCAGCGTAGAACCAGCGTTTGAAATATGCCGTGTCTACTGCATATCTATGAGAAATATCCACGGGATAGGTCACCTGAAAGATGAAGATCAGGAATGAGAATCAAATTTATATTAGAAAAGCTTCTCAATTTTGTGCCTCTAATTTGGCTTGTAGAGTTCTTGATACTGATTGTCTGGTAAATAAAATAACTACATCCTAGCAAATTCTGGTCTAATTTTAAGATATTTAAGTTTAATGGTGTCAGTTATTACAACATGGAGTTTATAACTCGAGTTTCTTGGTGATTCAATCCTTATCTATGGATATATGCTATGAGCAGTGATTGAGAACTTACACTGGCTAAGAGACACAGCAATGATTGCATTTGGTTCCTACCTACGGAGTCTCCGACGAAGGCCATCTTCTTCCCTTTAACAAGTTCCAAGAACAGCTTTGCATTAAAGAACGGTAGCTCACATTCGTCTGGTCTCCACCTCCATTTCATAAACTCTGTATCAGGTCTCCCAGACTTCATGCAATTGTGCTGGTCGATGATTAGGCTACAAGTTGCATCAGTGTAGTAAGGCCCTTTAGGATAAGGAATCCATTTTCCACTAAAGATGTCACATTCCTTCACCGTTCCTATGTTTCTCAAATCACTGACATCAATCTTAGGAGATGAAAGTGGAGAATGTGAAGTTGAAAACAGGTAGAGAGGGATTATAGTGAGGAAAACTAGACTGAAGGCTAGCAGCAGCAACTTTTTCGAGGTGCCGTGCTGTGAGTTCTTTCCTCTGGAAAACTCATTGTCATTAAAATTCATGGTGAAGCGAAAAAAGTAACTTCGCATTTAGTGCATACTATATAGCAGCAATTGTTTTTATAATGTTTCTGGACATGTATCGAAAGTTGACCAATTATTAGTTTTAACAGCTGTTAGAGCTGAGGTTTGAGAGTTCTTGCTGGTTCTCAGTTAATACACCTTTTGTCTTTGGTGAAGCATCATTATCTACATTGAATAGTAGCTTTGGAAATTCCTAACCGTTTCGTTTTCCAATCAATTCTGTCATTACCAACCTTAATACAGGTGAAGTTTGAGTATTAAATCACAATCATGATGTAAATGCCCTTTATTTTGGTTAACCATCGTGATCATAATTGAGCACTACGTTTCTCTGTCATAATAGTTTTCATACCATACTTTTCCAGCAGCCTTCTTTTTACCTAAAAATGTTAGCATCATGATACTGATAATATTGCCTGTACAGACTTCATTACTAGTTTGTCTGTCTAATAAACGTGCCCTAATCGTATTTACCAGCAATAACTGTAATGGAAATCAAAGCCATGTCTATTAAATTTGCTATGACACACTTTTGATGAGCTTGGAAGCTGGAAATGACTCAAGCCAAGTTTCGAAATAAAGGGTGGAAATGGACTGCATTCCTTTCTGCAGCTGCTCTCATTCCTTATTTTCTAGACACAGAAATGTGTGCACAGTTTTGTCTAGGGCCACATGGGAAAAGGAATGCAACAGAATTATAACATGATCAAACAGTAACCACATTTTATAGCCAACAATTCCCAGCAATCATAAGGCTCATGGATACACTGTGCCACCTCATGGTGTTTAGCTTTGCAGGTATCTTCAAATACAAGTACAAGAATGCTCTGTTGGTTGTATTCAGTGCCAAGTGACACAGGCGTGGCTTAGGAGGAAAGTTATCGATGATTGCAAATCGCATTTCTGTGACACTGGGCACATTTCAACACATTTTTCTTAGAGGAAAGGTTAGCTTACCTTTTGCTTTGATAGTCGACTGCTACCTACATCTTTCTGAACTAAAATATCAGCTGAGACCCTATTACACGCCCCCACCTAGTGTGACAACCAAGATTGGTGGGACTTCAGAGGCTGCTGAGTTATTCTTTACGCTTTCCTTTATTTGATTTAAAATATTTTTCCCATTTAAATTGATTTGAGAAGAAGGAACTAGCAGTTGGAATTTAGAAGGAATAGTTGTCTAACCACACCAGAATCCTTGTAAACTTGTAAAAACTCACAATTGGGATCGTGATCTTTTTTTTTTCCCCTTGATCTTTTCATTTCAGATAAATCTTATAGCTATTGTGATTCAACTTCAAGGTCCAGAACAGGTTTGAGATTGGAAGTTCAAGCTCGGGTAGGAGGCTATTAAGGCAAGACTTTCTGCATTTTTTAAGTCCAAGACTTGACTGCATTTATGACAGAAACATTTTAGCAGTAAGGAAAATGTTAAGAAAATTAATTATCTAGGTTATTTAAGAAGAACAATAATTTAGGTCAAAAGGTGATGATGAAGTAGGGTTACATGTCTAGCATTATCTAGGATTAGCGGTGGGGTTACTGGGGTATGCTAAGAACCTCTGATTATTACTGCTAGGGTTGCTCTTATACCACAATATTTTAAGATCTAATACATGAAATTGCTTTCCTTTTCTATAATGATTTCTAAGGTAGTAAGTGACCAAGGGCAGAACTAAAAGAAGAATCCTGCTCCTCTTCCCTCGCTTCCAGGAAACGTTGCTACTGCCTGTCAGTGATCTTGTGCAAGATGCTCACTGCTAAAATATGATAACATTTTATAGAGATACTAGTGAAACATCTTCATTGTGAAAATACAAAGCTCCCGGTGATTCATTAGTGCCTAGTTTCTTTGTTTTTTTTTCTATCTTTTCTGCACTTGAACAGGGCGTTTTGAACTAGAACTAGAAACAACACCATCCTGATTGAGATGGTTGATCGCACTTGGGCGTAGAATCCCTTTAACAGATTCTAATGATGCTTTTATAATTTTTACCGTCCGTCTCTCAGGAGTTTGGACCATAACCAAATGGAAGATATTGACTCGGAGACGACTGGCAACTTGAAATAAATAATAAACAACAAAAACTGGAAATCAGAAACCATGCCTTTTCACACTCCACATGACTCCCCCAACCATTTGCCTGATCCAAACCCATCAGATTGCATTGAGCTGAATATTTTGTAGTCTGCTACTGAATGGCTCTTCAGTGCCTTTCCCACTTCAGCATCTGAAGCAAGAGCTCGTTCCAAGTATCAATTGGGCCTGGTAAGCACCAATGAACACAATCGGCAATAGTCACATTCTCATGCGGCCAGTGTCCATAATGGTTTGGGTGTCCATCTGGCCTCACAACCATTGCTGCACTTATGTCTAGCAACCTGAAATCTAAGCCCCTCCTTTTTCCTTCCCTTTTTGCTCTTCTGAACTCCTTTACTTGAGTCAAGTATAGCTCCAAATCACCCCCTTCCAATTTCATTTCTCCATTAGAAACGGGCTGCGTCCTGACACAATTGCCTCCTTTATTCCATTCCCCGTTCTCAAAATGTGCCGGTGACAAGGTCCTCAAAAATGTTACCCCACTGAAACTTGCAAGGCTGAGCAGGGTCTTGAAAGAAGTTCTAAAAGCCTTCCTGTATCCATAGAACATTGTGAGGTTCTTGATGGTGTTCTTAAGACATCGATGGCATCCAACAACCTTGCCATTTTCATAAAATACTTGTGGTCCATAGAACCATCTTCCAGCCGAGATGATCACGTAGTCATACGTCTCAATTTGAGCTGCCCAGGCATCGTCGGCCTCATCCAAGTAAAGATTCAAAAGGCGGTTATTGGTCGGGCCATTAGGGTCTGTGTCAATGGTTCGAACCAAGTGGGGTGCCCAAGAGGATGCTAGTGTGAAGTTGTAGTTAACATAGAACCATCTCTTGAATCTTTTATCTTCTGTGTAAGAAATAATGTCTTCAGGATAGACCACCTGTGAGTACAGAAGTGAATTTATCATGCAAAAAAAACACTTGCTTCAATGATCAGCTACTTATTTTTTACTAATTCTGAAAACTTACTCTGGCTAAGAGACACTGCAGTGACTGCATTTGGTTTCTTCCTAAGGAGTCTCCAACAAATGCCATTGACTTCCCTCTTACAAGCTCCAAAAAATGCTCCGCATCGAAGCGAGGCAGCTCACACTTGTCTGGTTTCCACTTCCATTTCATGAAATCAGTATCTGGTCTGCCAAACTTCATGCAGTTTTGTTGATCAAAGATTTCTCGACATGTTGCATTATTATAGTATGGCATATTCTGATACGAAATCCATGTCCCACGAAATATGTCACATTTTCTGCTCTCAGAGCTCTTATAAGGCAGCCATATTGGTGATGAGATATTCAGGATGTAGAGAGGAATCATGGGGGCAAGAATTATTAGAACAAGGGTTATGAGAAGTTTGGTCATGCCATTGTCTAAAAAGTTTTTGCCAAGGTGAAATTCAGGTACATGAATCATAATTGGAGAGAAAACGGAGAGTTCTTTTTTATTTTTTTTTTATGTATCAGTTCATTTTATATGCCTGGAAGCTAAACAAATATTATAATGA
>Ga0325403_1006394_pt1 | contig 11206 bp, 8 predicted proteins | sample PopdelMetagenome_19_FD_205665 | JGI IMG/M metagenome (GOLD analysis project Ga0325403, IMG submission 205665) | Populus deltoides microbial communities from Bellville, Georgia, United States - Xylem-PdKOR-R4 | ecosystem: Host-associated > Plants > Phyllosphere > Stem > Wood/Secondary xylem...
GGCATCGACAAATTTCTGACTTGGATAGTTTCTGAAAAAGCAAACCATTCGAGTGTTTGATCTGAAGGTGAAGAGGTTAAACAACACTGTTCGATATCTTGAAGTGAAGGAATGAGACTTGGAGTAGCAGTAGCACAAAGGTCAGAAGACCGAGAAACTGGGACTTGGAATTGGAATTGCAATCCGAATCCTGACTCTCGAGATAAGATTTTGGAACCGTGACCGTGAGTGAGCTGTGAGTATGGGCTCAGATGTATTGATAGCCCAATATTAGGACAAGCCTGCATGTCCGTGCTAATGGACTGGATTCTTGAAACGTCTCTGACTTTTGTTCTCGTATAAGCCTATACGTTTATTTAATAATTTACATATATACATGTAGAGTCCGTTCTTCTCTTTTTTCCAATCTGCCGAACCCAAGTCTGCAATTTCATTCAACAGCTAAGGTCAGGTCAACCCCTCTTTCTCACCCTTAATTTATCATTCGTTTTCATTGTTTTCTTTTCTGTGTGTTTTAGGCTCTTGGATTGCTTAACTTTTGATTCCGCCTTTTAATTTTTTTTTTATTTGGTTGTTATGGAATTGGAAAACTGGAAAGTCAATATCATTTTGGATCAAATCTTACACTAAAATATTCACACAAGGATGGGCATTTTCTAAACTTGATGCATGTAAAGTGGGAAGTCGTCATGCTCTTTTATTATGTTTCAATAAAAAAGTCTTAGTTTATCTCAGAAACATCTTAGGAGTTGGTTTGCTCTTAGTCGTGATGAATAGTTTCTTGCAATATCGTAAATGACAAGGTTTTTTCAATGCTCTCAGTGTGTTGTATTTTTTTTTTTCTTTTGGCTGGTTATAGGTGTGGAGGGAACCAGGGCTTTGTGGAAAGCAACATGGCAAAGCATCATCCTGATTTGATTATGTGCAGGAAGCAACCTGGAATTGCCATTGGACGACTCTGTGAAAAGGATGATGGGAAATGTGTAATCTGCGACTCCTATGTGCGCCCCTGCACGCTTGTGCGAATCTGTGATGAGTGCAATTATGGATCCTTCCAAGGTCGATGTGTTATTTGTGGAGGAGTGGGAATCTCCGATGCTTACTATTGCAAAGAGTGCACCCAGTTGGAGAAAGATAGGGATGGATGTCCCAAGATCGTCAATTTAGGGAGTGCCAAGACGGATCTGTTCTATGAACGCAAGAAATATGGTTTTAAGAAAAGATGATAAGCAATGAGTTTCACCTGTAGTGTTTTTTTTCTGCCATTGTTCACCAGAATTCAGCGAGCCCAAATGTCACTGCCAGTCATTGTGAAACGCTATTGATCTAATGGACTTGGGTTGTACCATAACAATGTCCAGTATTCTCCTCCTTTTATTGTCTGACTGCTTCAAACCCAGTGTTTTATGGTCTAATGAACTTGGATTGTGTGAGATGTGAATTTAGTTTTGGCTACAAACTGTTGGAAGCTTTCATATATTTTACCTGCTCCTCGTTTTCTCGGTTGTTTGAAGGGAAGTCCTTAGAAGTGGCTAGATGAATCGAGATATCCGATGTTGAAAATTTGATTTTCTTATTGTTGAGGTGAAGACACGCTTTAGCTTTACAGTCTCCCAAAGTAATCGTTGAGGTACCTGATGATAATAGAGGTTTGCTGATGCTTGTCCATTCAGTTATTAAAAAGTTGCTGTAGAACAATTCCATATCCTGTGGTGGAGGAATAGTGAGTACTCTAGGCAGCAGGACTAACACTGATTTCAGGGCCAAACTACTTACCTGTGCCGACTTTCATATCCAAGAGATCTTCTGCTGGCTAACATAAGATGAATGTTTTTTTAAGAATCTTATTCGTGATTAATTTGGTTCGTATTTGAATTGTAAAACATGAGGTAACATTCTGCAGTCGAGCTTCAAATTCGAAGCCAACCAATGACCAAAGCAATGATTTTTAAGGTTTGGTTTATAGTATAATGTCCAGTTAATCACTCGTCCATTCAACATGGCCGTCGACAAGCTATTCTGATTTCATTGTTCTGTCCTCTTCAATTTCTGCAAACCACAGGTGATTAGAATCAGTGCCTTCTTCTTTCTCTCCATCGTCCAGAATTTACTCTGTAAGCATAGCTATAGAGTGCCCAGAATCTAAAGCAAGGACAGTACAGCAGATGCCCTTTTCGTTTATCCTTTTCTCCAGGTGCAATTTACTAACCAGCAAATCTTCCAGATGGTTTATCTCTAATCCAAGGTGTTTAGCATCATTTTGTAGCTTCTCACATAGTGCCCGCAACAATCCACAATCACAAGATCACTTTGTTGAATTTCCTGCATTGATTTGTGTATATATTGTTTGCTTTTTTAGAAAACAAGGGCAAGTTATAATGACAAATAGGGATGAGGAGATTGTTCCATATAAATGGGAGACACTTCATGACTGGAGTGTGAAAACAAGCAAAAATTATAGGAGGAATGCATCATTAGTCGCTAATACAGTTTACAGATGAGAGGAACACAGGCATGAAGAAAATAATTTGTTTTTTAAGCGAATATAAATAGATTAATCAGAGCTAAAAAAGGGTCAAACATAGGCTCATGTACTGCTAAATTTTGTATACGTAGATGAAGATTTTAACTTTTTTTTGTCACACGAAATGAATATTAATATACCACATACTAAAAACACACATACCATCTAGTAATTTAGTAGGTGATCCGATGATAAAAATTTAAGATTAGAGGGTTTGTTTTTTTTATAATCTTAGGTTCGAGTCATATAATTGTTAATATAATGACTGTTAGAGATTTACATGGTCGTTAACTTCAAGGCCTGTAAAATTAATCAAGATTTACACAAATTGATTCAAATAACCATGTTAATAAAAAAAAATTACAAGGAAGTTATTAATTTGAAAATGCCAGTTTTCATTATTACCTTAGCAAGAAGATAGAGAGAGAAAAATTATAGTAATAAGATTTATTATATTCTTTTTATAGAAGGAAAAATATTTATCAAGCAAAGACAAAAACCTAACAATTTCCAAATTTCTAGAATCCTTGAACTCTCTAGTGTTCCTTTCTTAACAAATTGGAAACGACTAGTAGTTTGTATCTTCAAACTCGCCGACAAATCATTACCACAATACCACATTGTATTATATGGGTGGACATCAATGATAACTCGGTGAGTTTTGTTATTGGTTTGTTTTTTGTTTTAAAATGTTTTTAAAAATATTTTTTTTAATATTTTCATATTATTTTAATATGTTAATATTAAAAATAAATTTAAAAAAATAAAAATATATTATTTTTATATATTTTAAAATAAAAAAAAATAATTTTAGAAAACCGCTATCATAATACCGTATCAAACGGGCTCTTAGAATCCTAACCTCGTGTCGTGCCTCGATTGTTCTCTTACGAGCCCATCCAGAAAGACTCCTAGCAAAACCATCGAAGGCTCCTTTCTCCAGGTTTCCCTCTCTCTGCCGAAAGAGAAGCAAGAGAGTCTCAAATCGATTCCAGCAGGTACGCGTCTTCCTACTCATCAATGTTCTTACATTTAATTTTTCGTTTATCTAAAGCTTCTTTTGATGGGTTTTCCGTATCACTCTTGATGTTTCAGTATTTGGTGTTCTCGGTTTCGTTACTTTATAAGCTGGTTTGTTACTCGCTGGTTTCAATTATAAGCTTGGATTTTTTGGGTTTCCATACGAGCTACCTGTCATAATAAAAGAGGATTTTGATGTCTATTAGAGCTTAGAATCACAAATTAGCACTTGTCATCTTAAGCTTCTTTCTTGAAAAGCTGAGAGTTCCGATCTTCATATCCTGAATCAAACATTAGCTTCAATTTAATTAGAATGATAGTTTAGTTAGGTGTGAACCTGAAAACTGGCACTAGCTTCACTAGCCTGATAGCTCCTGCAACGGAAAAGCTTGGATCTGCTTTTGTATTTTGAGGTCATAGAGTGTATTCTGTTGCTTCTGGTTGTAGCTGATGCTAAAAAGTTAGCATGACTGCTTGAGTATATAGGTATGGGGTTTATTGTTTTAGGATGTCCATTTGAAATTTTATTCATTTTGCTTTTTTATTTTTGATTTAGTTTGCATTTTATATGCCGATATGAGTTGTGGAAATTCTCCGGTTAATCTCAGAACAACGAAAGAGGATGTTTTGTTTGATGCTGTCAGTTTTCTCCCTGTGAATATATAGTTTATTTTTGTTATGAATATGAGGGTGATTTTCGTTTTTACCAAATGCAATATACCCCATGCTTTGACGTCCATTTACATTGTGGTAGTCACAGGTACACGCAGTAACTCTAAGATCTTGAAGAGATCATGGCCAAGCATCATCCTGATTTGATTATGTGCAGGAAGCAGCCAGGAATTGCTATTGGACGCCTTTGTGAGAAGTGTGATGGAAAATGTGTAATCTGCGACTCCTATGTGCGTCCTTGCACACTTGTGCGAGTTTGTGATGAGTGCAACTATGGATCCTTCCAAGGTCGATGTGTTATTTGCGGAGGAGTGGGAATCTCTGATGCCTACTACTGCAAAGAGTGCACTCAGCAGGAGAAGGATAGGGATGGGTGTCCAAAAATTGTTAATTTAGGGAGTGCCAAAACAGATCTGTTCTATGAACGTAAGAAATATGGTTTTAAGAAAAGATGATGAGCAGTGGATGACATCTGTAGTGCCTTTTTTCCTATCTGGTGCCCGCAATCTAAAATGTTGAAACAGTTTTTTAGGTCTTGAGATTGTATCTGCTGATAGTACCTCTAGTTGTGTTGAAAACAATATTGATTACTGAAGTGAAGTTGTTTCTTAATGCAATGGACTTGGATTGTATTGGAGCAATGTCTAGTCTTTTGTGATTTCATGAATTTTAGCTTGCTGTTTATAATCTAATTAATAACTTCGACTTATTTCTAAGCATGCTGGCAAATATTTCTGCTCCTCTGTCCTAGCAGTATGTCTAATCGAATTCACTTGTATTAGCTTTTGTTCAAGTTGATAACGTGAACTTCTGTTTTTGGCTCAGAGTTGTGAGTAGTATTATTTTCTTAACTGGACCTCAACGGGTTAGTATTATGTTTTTTCTGTAGATTAGGTTGTGTTTATCACGTTCTACTAGTTGTCTTGCCTTCTGTAGACATAAATGTTGCTAGTATTGCCATTACTGTTTGCTTCATATTATCCTCTCAGGTGATCATGTTCAGGGAAGCAGGAGCGTTAGGATATGTAATTTCTGGCCAACTTCGATTAGAATTTAGACTATGACAACTACATTGCTGGTGGCATGAGTCTTTTCTGGATCAAGCTTTTTGGTTGTCTCCCAGCAACATTCACGGTCCTCAATGCGTGTCATAAACCAGCGAGAAGGCAAGAGCAGGATTGTTGACTGTTAAGGACAGGAATCATTATAGAAACCAAATTTCAAGTCCATTTATTTGCTTTGATCGTTGATGCGTAGGCAGAGAGCCTTCTGTTTTTCCTAGTTGTGGAAGTTGAAACTTTTCGTTTTTCACCGTTGCTCGTTAATCTTTATGTGCGCTGCAGGAAAAAATTTGTAATTTTTTTATTTCTTTTATTTTAAATTAATAATTTTTTATATTTTTAAATTATTTTAATACACTAATTTTAAAAATAATTTTTTATAAATAAAAAATATTATTTTAATATATTTATAAATAAAAAATATTTTAAAAAACACTATAAATACGAATGAACTTCTGGCTTTGTGACTGCACTCCATGATGGTAGTGCCACTAGTCTTGGCTCTAATCAGATGACGCATTTCTTGCTAGTGGGGCAGAGAGAATTGATCTTGCACGAATATATTGACCTTGGCACAGAAACATACATCCATTCCGCCATTCACTGTTATACCACCGATGTCATCCCTCCAAGACATTGCAGAGTGGTGGGTGTCCAAAAAAAATTTTAAAAATTGATTCAATTGAGAAAATTAAAAAAAAATTAACCAAAAAAACTAAACAGGTAAAAAAAAACTGATTGAACTGGTTAAAATATTTAGAAAAATATCCGGTTTGGTTTCTAGTTTTGGTGTGTCTGAACTGGCCAACCCGAACCGAACCGAACCATTTCGGTTTAAAAATGAAAAAAATATAAACCAAGTCGCGGGCCGCCTCCTTCCTCCCATTAACCAACAACCCTAGCAGACCATTTATCATTTCTTTCCCTTTCACATAGCTGCCCTCCCCTCCCATTAACTCTTTGAATGCTTTCACAATTTGAAGGGTCCTTTTCATTCACAACTTCCATACTCTCCTTGTCTCTCATCTCTTAACGTAAAGAAAAAGTAACTGATTATAGGTAAAACTTTAATATTTTCTTTCAACATTTGAATACAATTTGTCCTTTTCTTTTCTAATTTTTCATGCTTTCTGTCTCTCATCTCTCAAACTTGTCATGTCATAGATGAATTGCTGATGATTCTTCCATTGATTTACTTGATTCTCTTTCATGGGTCAGGACATAAAAAGATTCCATCTCGATTGCCTGAGAGGGATTATTTCGGGTTTAGAAGAGTGTCCAGAAAAATCAAAGCAGTGATTGCTAAGAACCAATACTGTTTTTTTGCAATTATTTTTTTCTTTGCAAGAAGTTGTGATAACAAGAATAACGTTGTTGATTCTTAGAGGACGGCATCTTGGCATTGCATTTTAGTTTGAACCGGTTTGAAAGGAAAAAAACCGAACCAAACTAAACATAAATTAATCGGTTTAAACTGGTTTTTGGTTTGATTCAATTTAAAAACTTAAAAAAAATCAATTTAATTATTTATTTTGATCTAAAACCCGATCAAACCAAAAATACTCAACTCTAATTATTAGGCATGCAATAGAGGGGCTTGTAGTTTTACGCGAACAGTCCAATTCTTGATGACTGTACGTAGATGTGAAATGCTTTTGCGGATGAGAAATGCCTTATTTCTGCTTTTCTTTTCTTTCTTTTTTTTGTTTTAACGGTGACGACATTTTTTTTTGGGGTTATTTAGTGAAGCCGCCTCCCATGGGATTCTAACATGAGATGATAAACCCCATGCTAACTGAACCAGCACCCTAAAATGCATGTCGGATCTTCTGTTGGACTAAGTCTCACCGTAGGACAATGTGACATTCTATATATATATATATAACCATTCTGGCCTTTAAAACCATGCTGATTTTGGTCGGCAGAGGTAATGTTACAAGTTCTTGTACAAATGTAAGCTTATTGAAGTCTCGAATACGTACCGTTGCTAAAAATACCATGAAAGGGGGAACAAGTTATGCAAGAACTTTATAGCGCTTTGTTGACTTCTCTAAGATTATCAAAAATGTATTTTTAAACGGTATAAAAAATACAAAATAAATTTAGATTGTAAAATTATAAAATTATAAAGAAAATTTTTTTTATATAGAGTTCAAGCACTTTAAAATACACTGTTCAAATAAAAATTCATGCATAGTTTAATTACTTTAAAATATATGGTTTAAATATAAATTCAAACATAATTTAAGCAACTTTTTATTAATGAATAATTAATAAATTTAAAACAAATAATTTACTGATATGGAAGCAATTCAAGAACTAACTCAAATCAATCATGTAATCAATCCAAGCATTTGAGTTATGGAAACATGTATAAAAAACTCACAAAACTAAAGCATAAGGCTCAAATCAGTTCATCATGTTTGATATTAGAGAAATAATTAACTATGCTAGTTTACATAGATATCAATCATTATTTTAGAGCAACACGACCATCTTTTCTACCTCGCAGCTGCTCAGCTAATCCCAGTCTGTATAAAACCTGTGCAACAACAATATTATAGGGAGTCTGCCCAAGTCTATGTGGAAGCCGTAAAAATTCCACCATGATCATCTGAAGTTTTTCACGCGTCTCATCAAACTTTTCTGATTCCCTGTTTGTAGGATCTTCAATCTGTTGGGATTGCGTATGAGAAACAGTTTCATTAGCACGAATTAGTTGCGAGGTTGCTCTGGGTGCAGGTTCCAATAGTGGTGCAGCACGCCCAAGGCTAGCTGGACGAGAAGGTGAGAGGGCTGCACTAAGAGACTTTGCAAATGAAGATGCAATCCCAGGCGTTGCTAGCTGGTGTTAGTCTGCTACTGTTAGGGTTGAGATTTGAGAATCAAAGAATGTGAGATTTGGAAAAAGAAAAAAGAAAAATTTTCGTGAGACAAATAGGATGGAGAGGAGAGGACTGAGAAGAGTCAATAATTTTTGTTAATTTTATCAAACTCGGTAAATTTATTTCGATTTTAACCGAGTTTGACTGAGTTTACTGGTTTTTAAGTTTTTTACCTGATTTTATATGTTATATATATGTTGACTCATAAAATTATATAATTTTACCAGTCAACTTACGAGTTTGACAATCACACAAACCTCTCTTTGCGGATTTTCAAAACATATCTCAGATACTATCTTTTTCCTATGCATATGATATCAGATAATTGTATGACTGGTTGATGCTTTTGGCTTCATGTGATTATAGATAGATGTGTTTTGGTGCTTGATGGTCTCTTCAGTGCACATTTTAGTGCTCCATACTGCTCAGCTACGACTAAATAATTAAGCAAGCTAGCTGTACTTCATGGAATGAATTGTGAGTTCAGGCCCCGATGTTACTAAAAAAAGAAATAATATGCGAACCGAGCTCTGTGTGTGTGTGCAGTCAAAATGCTGTCGACATCACGGAGCCAAGTCAACAATGCACGAAGAATTAGTTTTTAATGTGAGGTCAGGACTTTAATCTCAACACAAGCACCTTGTTTATTCCATGCCAAGCGTCATAGCACTGACAAGCTACATTGCATGCACGAAACCATTATATATGGTTGCTTTCATAAGTAGGAGGCATGAGGGATACGTGGGAGCTCGAAGAGAAGAACGCCATTGCAGCAGTGATTTGAGGTATAATAAACATCCAATTATATATGGAAATACTATGAAATCAGTTATTTATTAGTTAAATTATACCTGTAATTAAGTCACTGAATTAACCAAATGTTCATTGATGTGTGTTATACTAATTGCCATTGAATGATAATTATGTTAATTGTATTTTTACATTAATTTTCGTTTATCGATACTAAATCTGTTTAATTTTCAGATCCAATAAAATAAACCGTCTGCATTGAGATTAGAGTATTTATAAATAAATTAATTATAATCATCCACGCAATCACTTTGTTATTAAGACTTCTCTATACAAGACAAAAAGAATAAAGAGTATAAATACATGGGATCAGTACCGGTATTATGCAGGAATTCTTGCTTTCAATATGTTCATGTAATAGATATCTTCTATATAATCTGTTTATGTGCAGTCTTACTTTTATTTTTATCTATTATTTCATGATATATATATATATATATATATATATATATATATATTGGTGAAATGGAAAATGCAAAATAAAATCATAATTAGAAAATTGACTGTAAAAAGCAAGCAAAGCCTCTTATTTATCTGGTAAAGGAGGCGACAGCAACCCCATTGACCAAAACCTGAACGGCTCCGATGCACCCACTACAGATATCAAAAAGTGGGATCCGACGATTTTTAAAACGTCAACTCTCATTAGCATTCATTATCTGCCACGTGGCGTCGTCGCAAGATTCATTGTTCCATAAATAGTGAGCGTTGTCAACTTGCCATTTTGCAGTCACTAGTAGTTTCAGCATCAACTCGAGAGAGAGAGAGAGAGAGGCGAGAGATGGCATTTGGAGTTCGCTTGTGTTTGTTTCTCCTGCTTGTCTTTGCTGTAATATCTTCAGCTCGAAACACCATTTCATTCTCAGGTATGTTTCTTCTGTTTTATTGGTTATATATAGAGCGTACATAATATATACGGGTCATCGATCGTTTACAACGCTCCTGGTTAAAATCAAAGATATATATTGTCTCCGGATGGAGAGTTTCTTTCCACATCTGGTCCAAACCTTCTTGACAATTGCATGATCCTGTCACCGCTTTACCTGATATCACGATATCAGGATATGACCCTTTTGGCTAGCTAAGGTTTCTTCACTCTTTAGCTATGAAAGTCCTTAAAGAAGCAAGATTTTCTGTTGCTACACTAAAGGGTCCAGTTTGTGGTGTCAAGTGTGGTGATGCGCGTATACATGCGCATATAAGATTTAGAGCCATGAATCGAATTGCTGTTCCTTAGCATGCAGAGAAGCTCCCAAGACTTTCCTTGTGTTTAAGTTGAAAAGAGGAGTTAATCAAGTCCAGTGCAACTCAGATTCCAGGAAATTAAATCAATGGGATGCCTGTTTTTTACGTCCTAATGTATGGTTAATAAGATTGTTATTATTGTAATGTGTGCAATTGGCCAGCTAGATTCTGTGTGCATGGTCTGCTCTGCATCGATCCATGTTCCTGCTTAATATTTATTATCTATTACCATTATATTACTTCACTTATCTCACAGCACTTTCGTAAGAGACAACATCCTTGGTTTTTTTCTTACCACACCACACGGAGGACACATGATAATAACAACTATTATAGTATTATTATAACAAGTTTATTTAATTTAGGCCAATACAAGTCGATCTGGGAAATGAAGAGAATTTGTTTTTAGTGATTTAAACTATGGGTCTGGTGTTGACTTAAAGGTTTCCAATAATTAAATGTGTTATCGTGCATGCAGATTACGAAATGGCCTTGGCTATAAAGGGGAGGTCCTTGAAGATTACACTGAACGATTACGGTGACCCAATAGCAAACCGTGGGCACGATCCTTCACAAAGAAACAAGAATTGGGGTGGCAGCGGCGGTGGCCGTAAAGGCTGAGAGATTCTGTGATGCTTTCTTTATCTAATATTTTGGATACTAACCTAAATATATATTGAATAAATAACACCGGCTCACGTTTTGTACTTCAAGGTAGCTGATTTATACTCATTTGCCAGCTAAACATGTATTCTCTAAGGCGCCTTAGCTTCCTTAATTAATAATCGGACGTCATCTTTCTTAATTTCAAGTTGCTGTGGCATGTCAAGTGCATATATAGCTTCAGCATGGGTTCACGTTCTTCAGTGCGGTAAACCAATATTATTTTCAAGAATTATTTAAGATTTTTCGTATGCGAAGCATGATACGAACTAATCTCTTCTGTGTGGAATGTTGTGCTATCAAACATTATTTCTATATTTATATAT
>Ga0325403_1006395_pt1 | contig 11206 bp, 4 predicted proteins | sample PopdelMetagenome_19_FD_205665 | JGI IMG/M metagenome (GOLD analysis project Ga0325403, IMG submission 205665) | Populus deltoides microbial communities from Bellville, Georgia, United States - Xylem-PdKOR-R4 | ecosystem: Host-associated > Plants > Phyllosphere > Stem > Wood/Secondary xylem...
GAGCAGATTAAAAGTGAAAGTTTTGCAGTTCACTTATGGAACAGGCAGAGCAGAAAGATCAAGGCCGAAAGCGGAAGCATTATCAATCATATAATGTTGGATTGTTGTGTTTTCTGCAATTCTTCGAGCTCAAGTTTGTAAATTACTATAGGAAAATTGATGATTATGTAAGTGTTGAAGATTGCTTTGCTATCTGTGGGCTGTGGTTATGGACTAACTCAATCCTTTCCACCATTACAATGTTGACGAAGGTTGAAGAAAGAAACAAAAGGAAAATCCTTTTCTTTCATATATCCCACCCTTTGTTTTTGTTTCCTACTATTTGTCTCATGTGTATCTTCTTGCAAGGTATGAATACTCGCAGAATTGAATATAACAAGAACCTTCCGTGTCTACTGCGGGTTTTAGCCATCTTGCATTTATATAATAAGGAGCAGAAATGGCTCGTTGGTGTTATAGTCTTCTCTTATGAATAGTTTATTGGTTAATCATGTACCGATTCAATTATTCCACTGTTTCTTGGAAAATAAATTATTCTCTGAGAGTTAATGACCCTTTGATTCTCTTGCAATTTATTGCATGTTCTTGGACAGCATAGAGAAAAATAACACAATTTGAGCGCTAAATGCCCATGCAATCCTCTTTAAATATGAAGCAAGGCCAGTTCATTTAATTTTTGAAAGTAAACTCTATGATTTGTCATCACAAGTAATGAATATGTAATCATGCTGAAGATCCTGCCTCTTAAAATAAGTTGTGAGAGTGATTTTTCAGCTTCCGGGCACCTAATTTCTGGCCCCGCATGAATCTCCTATTTATTTTTGATTGATTTCTTATCACCATACGATCTAGTCTTGCATCTGCAGGTTGTAAAATTAGACATTGACACCATTATTTTCCTTCCAGTAGTCTATGGATAGATCAATCTTACCCACTCCCTAATGTTTAATTCTCTATGCTTCGCCAGAATATAATTAGGTGACATCAACTTTAGTTTTCCTTTGTTTTTTACAACTACGGGGCTCATGCATGATTGACAATCAAGTTCATGTAAATTTGATGGGTTCTGCACATGAGACTTTGGTGATCTATCTGTCAAATAGGAGCTGGTTAGCTGATACACAAGCTGCTTGCTGACTGTTACCATGTGAGACTTGATCTTCTTTGTAGGGAGTATGACTACTTGAAGTGGAGAGCTAAGCTATTGCCAGAGTCTTTTTATTGGTAATTAAGGATTAGTATTGTCCTGTGGATGGTGTGTTTACTATGATAATAGTTTTTTGATGGAAATATTTGGTAATATGGTATTGATTATGATTTAAAATATTATTTTGTTTTGAAATATATTAAAATAATATTTTTTTTATTTTAAAAAATTATTTTTAAGCATTCAAACAATTAAAAATATAAATAATTAATTTTAAATAAAATAATTAAAAAATTAAGATGACCATAATTTTTCTTAAAGTAGAACTACACCCTAGGTATGCAATAGACCATGTGAATGTTGCATAGAACCCGTTGTTAATATGATGTGACTGTTCATGCTATGTGCACATGGCTATACTTCCCTGGACATGCTTTGGTCCATGCCGTGCTCCATATATTTTGTATTTTTTTTTTTTGTTTTTCGCCCATTTCATTATAGATTATAACAAGTTAGGTAGTCCATACTATACCAAGAGTTATTTTTTTGATATAAAAAATATTAAAAAATTAAGATTAATGAGCGTAAAGTCTATCTACAAAGCTAGACTCAAGAGCTTTCGGTTTAGCTGTAACGCCTAACCTAAAATTAATATTTATAATATTAATTATAATATCAATAGTAATATTTATAATATAAATAATAATATTAAACTTGCATGACTCAAGTTTAAGTGAATCTGCTTGCAACGCCAGGTCCAAGAGCTTTGGGTCTGGCTGCAACACCAGACTCGAAAGCGTTGAATATGAGTCTAGCTGCAAGACTGTGTCATGAAAGTATGATAACTATATAGAAAAAAAATTAATATTACAAAAAAAATTAAACAAAAAAAGATTAATTGAAAAGAAAAAAAACAACAAGGCAAAACAATATTATAATGAATAATGCTTTACAAGGAGGGGTATAATAAAATCTCCTCGTGAGATCACGATAATCTAATGAAAAGTAAACAAAACAAATCATGAACTTTAATTCTCAATCAAATCGATATTAAAAAAATGAAATTAAAAGAAAAAACCACTTAAAAAAAGAAATAAATCTGAATCAATTAGGTTAATTTGCCAAAACAAGTTAAAAACAAGTTAACCCGTCAAATCTAGAATCTGTGTAATAAAAGTGTGATAATTAAATAGAATTTTTTTTTTAATAAGATTAATTAAAAAAACAAACAAAAAAGCTTGATCTTCTTTGTGGAGAGCTGAGCTATTGCCAAAGTCTTTTTATTGGTAATTAAGGATTAGAATTGTCCTGTTGAAATTTTATGAAAACAGTGTGTTAATGATTACAAAAAAAAAATTGGTGAGAATTTTTGGTATGTTATTATGGTAATGGTTATGATTTAAAATATATATTAAAATAATATTTTTTTAAAAAAAAATTATTTTTGATATCAAACCATTAAAACATCTGAAAATATATATATAAAAAATTAAATAAAAAAATTAAAACATCAAGATGATGATAGGTGTGCAATATACCATGTGAATGTTGCATAGAACCCGTTGTTAATATGATGTGATAGTTTATACTTGGTGCACATGGCTATACTTCCCTGGACATGCTTCGGTCCATGTTGTGCCCCATATATTTTGTATTATTTTTTGTTTTTACCTTTAACATTAAATTAAGAATTATTAATTAAAAAAATTAAAAGATTTTAGGAAATATTGTTCACCATCACCCGTTCAATTATAGAGTCTAGTTAGGTGACTCGCACAAAAAATATTAATAAAAATTAAGATTCATTGTGCTTGGGTGATGTGTGCGACTTACTCCAATGTCTAATTGTCACAATCATTGGTGGAGATAGAAGCGTCATGGCGAGGCCATCGTGGTGGTTTCGCACATGTTGGCTCATTTTTTTTCTTCTCCTATCTCTTTTCTCTCATCTCCCCTTGGTTTCCACACCCATTCTCTCCAAAATAGCAAATGATCTTATCATTTTAGTTTTATGTAAAATTTATTCCTCATTCTTTTTATTGTTATTTGTTTTGGATCATTTTTTGTTGATTTTAAGCGTCATGGCAAGGCCATCGTGGTGGTTTCGCACATGTTAGCTCATTTTTTTTCCTTCTCCTATCTCTTTTCTCTCATCTCCCCTTGGTTTCCACGCCCATTCTCTCCAAAATAGCAAATGGTCTTGTCATTTTAGTTTTATGTAAAATTTATTCCTCATTCTTTTTATTGTTATTTGTTTTGGATCATTTTTTGTTGATTTTTCTTCAATTTTATCCCTCATCATTGGATTTATTGAGAATTGAGTTTCATAATTTTTTTTTGTTTGCCTTTTATGAGATAATTTCAGCCTCATGACCCAAGTCATGAGTTTGGAAAGTTAGCCTGGGTTAACTTTGATCTTTTTTTTAAATTCTTAATTAAAATTGATTTTTTTTCAATTTCATTATTTAATATTGGGTTGATTGAGGATTGGGCTTCATGATTTTTTTTTTTATTTTCTATAGAGTTATCTCAATATTATGACCTAAGTCACGGGTTTGAAAGGTTAACCTGGGTTGACTCTATTTTTTTTTTAATTAGATATTTTTTTTAGAATCTAGGATATAATACTTATAACCACAAGGCTCTGATACCAAGAAAAACTGTGAGGATTAATAAGTATTAAGGCTAAAGAGTATTAAAACCGAAGAAAGATTTAACTTACATAAAAGACTTCATGATTACAAATTTAAATGCTGAAGGCTTCTCAAAGAAATATTTAGTTATTTAAAAAGAAGAGAATTCTAGAAATTCTTCGATTCTTTATTTCAAACTAGAGAAGTCCTTATAAAGGCTATGAAATTAAAACAACACTCAAACTAGTTGGTTGAAAGATAAGGCCTAAACAAATGGCTAAAATACCTATACGAAAAAGATAAGGCCTAAATAAGTGGTAAAAAATCTTATAAAAAAACAAAAGATTCCATCACATGCTTAGGAAACACATGTATTTGGAAATTATAATAAAGGGACAATAAGCATTTAATCTTGATAAGATTAGTAAAGCCTGACAAGGCATCAACTATGCCTGAGGTGGGTGGTTAGCTCATCTATGATGTCATTGTCATCTTCTAAAGGATCATGAGAGTCTTAGTATAAACTATGATTATTTATTTCATTGAAGGCTTCAAGAAGAGATTCTTGAGCTCTTGCTTCAAAGACGAAGAGAGAAGGCCTTTAAAAATCTCCTTCAAAACTAGAGATCTTGATCTTCGTGGAGAAGATTGATGTTCTTTACCAAAAACATATAGTTTATCATAACTCATTTTTGGATTATTCCTCAAATTCAATTCCTTTTCTTACAAAATAAAAATAAAATAAAAGCTCGCAATGTGGAGAAAGTAGGACGAGGAGGATTTCAAACATATAGAAAAATTAAGCTGCAATTTTGGATGAACTTCGAAGCCTAATTGTATCTCATTATACCCAAAACTGAAAAAACACTGTAAATTCAATGTCAAATTAAATCATTATTGGACAAATCTGCATAAAAATTAAGTCCAAAAATATAATTAAATTTATAATAGGACAATTTGATTTAACCATAAGCCGAATTAAAGTTTAATTATGTGTAAGAATTAAGTTTGGGTCTGATTAAATGATTTATTTAGGTGCAACAACTTAATTATACTTTAAAAGGTCAAATTAATTTTATTAAGGGCTTAATTGGTGAAAAATTAAGTTTTGGAGCCCAATTTGAGCTTAATTAAGAAGATTGAAATTTTAAAAGATCAAATTTAATTTTTACCAAGTCAATTGATTGGATTTTGGGGGTCAATTAGATGTTAAATTGAAAAAATTCACAGCCAAAGACTAATCTGCAAAAGACACGGAACTATGAGGATCCAATTGATTGGAATCAGGGGTGAAATTGAAGAATTGAAAGTTTAATGGTCAATTGATGGTTAATTTGCATAAATCCGCAACCAAGACCTAAAATGAAAAAGACGCTCAAATATGGGACTGAAATTGAAGTTAGTCAGGGGCTAAATTACACATTGAAAGTTTGAAGTCAATCAGGGATGTAATTGAACGAAAGCAGAATCGAAGGACCATATTGAACGTTACCAAAACAATGTCATTTTAGTTATTGTTCATCTTCTTCTTCAATTTTTCTTTGAAAAGACAACTAAGAGACTACTTTGCATGTGCATTTAATGTCTTTACCATTCACCAAATTTGATAAAATTTACCCGAAATGATCATTTGACATCCCTCTACACCCCGATATGGTCCTTTTTAGCCGATTGACGCCACAACGGTCATGGCGCTAGCTGAAAAAGGCCAACTCAGGCAGTCTTTAACTGTCAAATTTGACAGTTCATAGTGCCTACTTTGAGCCAACAGTTGTGATTTTTCCTAGCTGAATCAAGGGCTGAAAGTTTTAACCAGTGAAAACAAGATTGCCCTTTTCCACTCCCTATAAATAGGAGTGGATTTCATGGCCTGAACATGAAGAAAATCGGGTGCAAAAATTGAAAAAACTTAGCCCTTCTCTTCGGTTTCCGCCATTTTATTTTCTCTCCCTTTCTCTCCCCGCCATCCCAACCACCAACTGTCACCACCACCAGCTTGTCTACCATCAACTTCACCATAAATAGATAGCACAACCACCAGCTAGCCACTAAGAGCCACCGCTGACTTCCCTCTCTCCTCTGAATGCTTCTTCTTCCTCTTATTACTCTTTAGTTGGGCCAAACCTAATTTGGCCTAGCCCAGGTGGATGGGCTGGGTTTAGCCCACCTCCTAAAAAGATCTGTTGGGTCAATTCGTTCTAATAGAGGCTCGACCCATATAGTTGTGATGTCGAACCCAATATATTTAATAATTATATAATATAATAAAATTATGTATTATTAAAAAAACAAAAAAAATCAAAATTCTTTTTAAAAAAATTGTGATTTTCTCACGTGCTTTTCTACCAATTTTGCATAATATCGGATGTATATTTATACTGTAAGATACAGATCTGATATTTAAAATGGATATCATACCCAGTTTATGATTATCCGTTAGGGTTCGACCAAAATATCAAAAACCCTTCACCAATCATTTGGTTTATTTTATATTAGGGTTTAGATATAGACTTTAATATTTGGGTGTGTAAAAGTATATAATATAGTATACTCTTGGGTATTAAAGTTACAAAGTGAAAAATAAATGTGATGCTAAATTTGGACTTTAGAATTGTTAGGATTAAACCCGATGGGGTAGAGACTCTCTCACGAAAGGATGTCTGCCTTAGGCCTTAGAAAAAGACCAATGAATAGAAACCTAACTTAAAAAAACAGTCAAATAACAATGTTGCTACCTTAGGTAGGGTGCACTGGGGGTGATGCGTTTTTCCCTTACACAACAAGTTCCTTACCCAGACTCGCAGATCTTAGGTTCCTAGTAACCATAATATTAGGTGATGACTCTTGAACCTCAATCATAATCTTATGATTAAACCCAAACTCATTTCCTTTCTCAACAACAATACTTCTTAGAAGGCACTTTAGCATGTCAGTCTGATGTCACCTCGCAACACAGTTCATCTAAAAAATTGAATTTATCCCACCATTTGACAAATGTTCTCCTCATAAGGATTAAGGTATTGATGTGAAACCAATCTTTTCTTCTTCTTAATCTGATAATTGATGATCCCGTTTGACTATCCTAGGGACTTGGAAGTGGCTCACAAAACTTAAAGGTTTTAAAATAGACTTATTAGTCTGAAGAAAATTCTTCAAATAAGGTTTCATGGAAATTGGCATTTGGATTGGAAAGATTTCCCATTTATTATACCAACTTCGAAAGCATTTTAGAAAGACTTGAGATTTATGAGATAGTTAGAACTGGATGAACCAACTATGCTTACCAACAATGTTATCATATGTTAAGGCTCCTTCTCATACATTGATGTAGTCAAAGTAAATGTAAGTTTTTGGGGAAAGTCGATAGTAAGAAATATAAAGGAATGAGGATTAGGGCCCCATTTATCGGGAGTAATAATTCCTTTAATTATAAGATTAGAACAAGCTCGATCTTTTTTATTTTTGAGAACTTTTTGAAGAAAGGTCGATCTTGTCTCTAATAAGAACTCTTTGTAATAAATAGCTCCCATTTATCATGTAAAGGGTGAAAGTGCTTTGATAAGAGCAATGTTATCACCTCTTGTGGAGTTGAAGATGGAATCAAAGATTTTTTAATCACAAATGCTAAAAATATTTTGTGGAAGGAAAAGGTATAAATTTTCTTTGGATAGTTTAGAGTCTTTTTCTTTATTAGAATAGACTGAGATGTTCCTCTGATACGACGAGGACTGGATCTTTTGATTTATGAAGACCTCTAAATTGCCTTTAGTTTGCAATCCCTGCAAGAATTTCTAGTTAGAAAATTATGAAGAAAATTATTTTCTCCTTTGATATATTCTATATCAAAATCAAATAAAGAGAGAATTTCTTGTCATCTAGTGAATATTTGTTTGGAGGCAATATTTATTACGTCCTTTAATAGGATTTTTTTTTTTTGTAGATTTGCAATAAGTTCTTAATAAGACTTTTTAGTTGATAAGATCACTTTTAAATTTAGAGATACACAAAACTATTGATATGGTTTCTTTTTGAATCATGGAATAGTTTTGTTGGGCTTGAAAGTCCACTCCTGAATCTTACAACTTGTTTTTTTTTTTTATCATAAATCCTTTGTTTTAGTATTCCACCTTAACCTAGTTCCGAGACATTTGTCTCAATAATTTCCAAAGCACTAGGATTGGCAATAGAAAGACAAGGAAACTCTTTAGCTTTGGTCTTGATCTTTTTCACTACAACAGTGTGTTCATGGTTCCATTTTGCAGGTTCTATTTTAAGCCTTTGAAATAAAGGCTTACAATCATGGGCTATATTTTTTATAAAAATCTTGTGTATAATTAAGGCATCTAAGAAATCTTTGTAGTTATGTTATTGTCCTTGATTTCATTTGGAAACATATCAGCAAATTGGATAGCCCTATCTTCTTTTTAAATGATGCAGCTAGGCCTACCTTTTCTGTGGCATTGGAAGAATGTATTGAGATGTTTGAAGTGCTGATTTAGAGACAAGAGAAAATTAAAACATTATCAATATAAACTATGATAAATCCTGAATAAAGATTGTAGATTCCATGCATGATTCACTTGAACTCAAAAGAAGCATTTTTTAATCCAAAAGGCATTACGTTTATTTGTAATGGCCAAATGACATTGTGAATGTTGTTTTATATCTATCTATTACAACGATCTATATCTACCAAAAACCTAATTTCATATCAAACTCAAAGAATATTTTAACTTTATAAAGCCTTTTAAGGACCTTGTTTTAATATTTATAGTTAATTACTAGCCTTGGGATATTTGGAGGTATAAGACGATGGAGAGGGTGTTCAAGTCTCCCTTGAATGCTAGTCTTGTGCCTTTTCTCTTCTAGTTCCATGTAGTTCTATTTATTTCTTTTCTTTTTTTAACTCAAGCCCCGGACTACGTAGACACGCCCCCTAATCAATACTTCACCCCTAGGTGCATTAAATGAAGGCATGTCTTATAGTCACATGTCCTTTAAAGATTGGTCACATTATCATTATCAATGTCAACCTTTCACAGCCTATAAAACCCTAAACCCGTTATGCAAAGATCATTATCATTCTGGACATGTGTCTTTATGTAATCCAAAACTATTGGTGATAATCACATTAACCACTTCAGTTCTTGCATGGACACGCCTAGAGACTACAATCTTGATCTGCATAGTTCCATTCGGATCTTCTTCTAAGTAATCATGTTTACAAATTCTGTAAACATACAAAATACAGTCTGAAGGATTTCTTTTCTCTATCATCAATGCTAAACTCAATAGAAAGAAATCACCTTGCAGGTGTTCATTCTTTCCAAGTTATGTTATTTGAAATCTTCATTTAATTCACCAATTTTAAAGGAAAAAAACTTGTAATTAAGGGTTTTTGTGAACCTTTTCAGCTATATTGGTTACTTGTGCATATATGGTCCCGTTCGAATCATCTCATAACTATACATGCTAGTATCGAAGGTGATTTTATAATTATACATCCCAGACTCATTTAATAACTTTGGTCTATGCCGCACCCGACATCATGACGGCCTTAGAAAATTAAATGAAAAGAACAGATTTTTAGCATCTTGTTCTTAGATGGAAAATGTATAGTATAAAGAGATCCCAGGCTCATTTAATAACTTTGGTTTGTGCCGCACCCGGCATCATGACGGCCTTAGAAAATTAAATGAAAAGAACAGATTTTTAGCATCTTGTTCTTAGATGGGAAATGTCTAGTATAAAGAGTCGCCACTTAGTATTATGGTCATTAGGAACCCTAACTGGTCAACAAAGATTCTATGATACGGGACTGATTACGTGAAAGGAAAGAGATTATCACTCCTTAAACGTCCTGCCTGTGGCAGGCTGTATTGTTGATTTTGTTTTAAATTACTAGAAGTTTGTTGGTTTATACTATGATGATTTGCTTATAATATTCCTGACTCTGGCGTCGATGAATATTCGACTATGAATACTTCAAACACGTAGCTAAAATAAAATAAATTTAAATCAATATTGTTATTTTTTACTCTGGCGTCAGTGGATAAACCAATAAAATAAATTTATTTTTTTATACATGCACATATTATTTTATTTTTTACGTAGCTAAATAAAATAAAATAAATTTAAATCAGTATTTTTATTCCTGACTCTAGCATCAATAATAAATCACTAAAATAAATTTAATTTTTAATGCATGCACACATTTTTATTTTTTTTATAAATTTTTTTAGGATGGGCTAGACCTAGCTAACCCGACCTGGTTACTAGCCCAAGCTATGAGCCCGACTTGGCAAAGCAAGATGCACGCGTGAAGCAACTTCATCTTCATGTGTGCATGAACAGTGCGAAGGTAATTAAATTACCTTGGCACAGTGTTCAAATTTTGTTAAATGCAGAGAACGAAAGAGGAATGGACGTACCTGCTTTTGGAGATGGCGAAGATGGCTGCAACACTGATGGTGACTCTCGTCTACTGCTTTCCTTTTTCTTCCTTCTGTGTCCATTGTCTGCATTTTCTTTTTATTTTTCTCAGCAGCTTTTGGAACTAAGAAGATGATGAAGATGCCAGCTTTCTGTGAATTTGTTTTGACTGATTCTGGGTAGCTCCTTCGCTCTTCTCTTCTTCTCTGCGTATTTGTTGTTTGTCTTTTCGTCCCCCTCTTTTACTCTGTTATGCTCTGCCTTTTATAGAGCTAGATAAGCTTGCCCCAGAACAATTCTCACTTACAATTCTGCCTTTACAGGACTGTTAATCAACCCACGAACGAGATCGTGGGCAAGAGACGTGGTCCATGATTCGGACCGAAATCACTGCAACTTTTCCAGCTCCCCTGTTGAATCGAGACGAAGAAGACGAGTACGACTGTTCCACTCAGCAATGGTGTCGTTTCGGCAGAAATGGACATTTTCAGTTTGGCCCCTGAACTTTTGATATTTAACAATTAGATCCCAAATAATCAAAAATTTCTTTTAGTTTTGCCCTTAGATTAATTTCAATTGAATCCCTGAGTTATAGTGACATTTACACAATAGTCCTAGATTTCTGGATTATTCAATTGGGTTCTTGGACTATAATTTCCTGTAATTTTTCCTTGAATCAACTCCAAATTTTGTTATTTCTTTAATTAAGCACCTGTTTTTTTAATTAATTAAATCAAAGTTTAATTAAGTTCGCAAACTTATAAATTCTTTAATTTTTGACCAATTGACTTTTAAATTTAATAATTTCATCCTTGAATTTTGAATTTGTGTTATCTTAACCCCATTCTCAAATATATTTATTTATTTATTTATTTTTATTATTTATTTAAAAATTAGGTTACCAATTAACTTCCAACTATCAAAAGACTAACCAGAAATATGCCAGGATTACAGCAGCAGCATCTTCATAGCCCAGATTCTCAATACTTCACTG
>Ga0325403_1006396_pt1 | contig 11206 bp, 7 predicted proteins | sample PopdelMetagenome_19_FD_205665 | JGI IMG/M metagenome (GOLD analysis project Ga0325403, IMG submission 205665) | Populus deltoides microbial communities from Bellville, Georgia, United States - Xylem-PdKOR-R4 | ecosystem: Host-associated > Plants > Phyllosphere > Stem > Wood/Secondary xylem...
TTTGAAATCACAACTATATTATCCATTTACATCTCTTTCAATTCTTCTTTCCTGTGCAGATACACGATTTATGATATTTTATTGAAATCTTCTTCACTACAACGAAATTCTACTACCGAAATTGTGTGTTGTATAATTTTCAGTGGCCTTTGATATAAATATCATTAAATTTAATATCAATATAATGCAAATATAAGTGTTCTCTTTTTTCTATATTCATGTTCATAATTTAACTGGTTTTTTTTTAAAATTTTTCCCTTTATTATTGAGGTTTTTATTTTTTTTATATAATTTGGTTTAGCTCAGATTATGTTCTTTTAACCTTTTTTTTTGTTAGCATTCTTTTTTTACTTTAAAAGATTTTTTGTGTGGTCTGCGGCAAAACATGGACTACAATTCTAATGTAAGTTATTTTACATGTGTTAAGCACTATCATAAGACCTACTTCAGCATGGTATGTCAACCTGGGAAATCAAAACTAGACTCAAGTCACTCATTCAAATAGCTAAAAAAAAAAAAAGGTAAGGTACTCAAATTAAAAAAAGTAGTACAAGATTCAACACCAAATAAAGAGTTTTCTCTTATGAGATTCTTTGCACTAATTTATTATGATGAGATTTTGTGAGGGAAACATACCAAGATATACATTATTTCTCAATGATATAAATTTATACAAAGATCAATCAATCATAACCTTCTGATCCTATTCTCTAAGTATATTCTTTTATCATTTAATTTTGTTAAAATTGATAGTCAATTATGCAACCATGAGTCATTTAAACATGAATTGATAAAAACACCTCTTTAATATATATATATATATATACTGACAAAAAAAAAAACTCACGTATACCAATTTATTTATATCTTGATGTAAGGGTTCATACTGTATACATCAATGGTGGGATGTTGCTTCTCAAACATCTACATTCTCTTTACATGTCATTGGTTGATATAATCCATATGCATTACCAACCAATTATCATCACTTTTACCTTGATGATTAATATTATATAAATATCAATATAATTCAAGATATGTTGATACAATTCTTATCACATGATTAAGCTAATACAACTCAATAATGACAAAATAGTGTATTGAGACCACTAAGAGGGTGTTTGTCTATGCGGCTGCGGCTGCGTTTTATTTAAAACGCAGTCCGCAGCCATTTGGTAATAACAAAAATCACTTTACTGTGCATGGGGTCCACGTGTTTTTTGCGTTTAAAACGCTGGAAAGGAAAAGTTACGAAAACCTGCTTTGCATGCACTGTAACGGATTAAAAACCTGCGGACAGTGCAATTCATTGCACTGTTCACGAGTGAATTGCACTATTCACGTGAACAGTGCAATTCACTTGCACTGTTCGCAGGTTTTTTTTTAAGTGTGTTAATTGGATTAATTTAAAAAAAAAACTAGTTTAGAGAATTAAATTCATTCGCGATGTGAACAATTTTTTCTCTCGAAAAATTAGTATAGAATGAATTAAATTTACGCGCACAGTAATATCAATTTTATATCTGATAATATTTTATTTAATTTTATTACACACTTAAAAAGTTATGAAAACTGTAGTTCTTATCGGATGAATTTTGGACGTAATGGAATTATAAATAATTTAATGGAATAATAAAAAATATTTTATATAAAGTATTATTTTTTCATGATGTAATAAAAGTAATTAATTTTACAATATTTAAATTTACAACCATCAATATTAATATATTTTTAAAAAAATTATTTCATTATCTCAATTTCAAAATTATCTCAATTTCAAAAGCATTATTAATCAAACTTATTAAACTACTTTTTCTTCAACCTCAATTTCAACCACAGTTTTAACCAAACACCTATTTTTTCAAACCAACCTCAACTAAAAGTACTTTTTATAAAACAACTTTTTTTAAACCACAACCACAACAGCTCGCAATACCAAACACATTCTAACTCTATATATAATTGTTTTGGATGTAAATTAGAGATGCCAGTCACATCCTTTGTGTAGGATGTCCATATAACCAATTAAAATATAAAATTCATATATTAAAAAATAACTTAATTTGAAAAAAAACAATATAAAAATAAATAATAGATGTCCTAACTTACACCAGGTGAGGCTTCTATGGATCTAACTTGTTGTATTAGAATGATTGCATGTGGGTTGGATTTTTGAGAAACCTTCTAAGCCCACACCACCTAATATGACAATCCACAAATCTATTATAATTTTACAAGCAATGTATTTTATGTGTTAATGAAAATTTCATTAAGAATTTGTATTACCAAGCTCTTCCTAGGAGTGATATCCCTAGATTTGTGTCTACTATCTATCCCCTTAAACCTTTTGACAACTAACATGCTAATGCTATGACCATAACTATGTGCTTTTACATGCAAACTATTATGGGATATTTTTTTAATGTATTGCTATCATTTAATGATATTGGATAAATAAAAAACATTTAAAATAACTACACTTGTAAAAGTAACAAATAACTCCTAACTTGTTTTGAGCTAGCCATGACTTTATGGTATGGTTGGCAATAAAGATAGACAAGCACTACCAAACCCTAACTATATCCTGGAATTCACTCAGAATCCTCTAGGAGTAGTAAAAAACATGACTCACACTACATTGTCAATCAAATATATGAATAACATGTTACCAACAAATGTGCATGAGGTATACTCTAGCATAGCTAATCAACATCTCATTCATTGTGTCATTTAGAGGTGGGCCCATAAAATTCTCTTCCAGCCATTTAAGCTTGTTGTGATTTTTCTTAATAGTGACGTCATTAGGTATTAGTCATGATAGATTTCAATATACTTCCTACCTGTTATATGCTTCTCTACTGGTCATATGAGCATCATTTATGGGCAATCCAAGTAATAGAGCAATATCCTGAAGTGTAGGTGCTGTTTTCTCAATATATATTTAGAACATGAAGGTCTCACACCTTCATCTCTTAACCAACATATTAAGTAATCCATGATCAATCTTGACATGTTGGAGGCAAGTGATCTCATAAAAATCAGCATCCACGATGAAAGAAAGAACACGAGGATGTAGAGTCATCAATTTATGATGATTATAATTTTTTATGGCCTGAAAATCAATATAATTACATAAATATGAGTTATATATAACATTCATAAGTAAACTTACACATGTAACCCATTTTTCATGGTCCAAGGTTAGTCTTATAAGTGTAAAATTGAACTAAATCGAACTATCCAAGAGACTTGTAACAAAACTGTTTTCTAGATAGTTCTCCTGGTGATAGACTCCTCTAGTAGAACCTATAACACCAACTCTTTTATGTACCATGACTTATCATGTACCTATATGATGTATTTGTTAAACAACAAGTTGTTAGCGTTCCAACAACAAAAAATATAAAACAATAATGATAATGTAAAACAATAATAAAAAATATTAATGTAAATCAAAGAAAAATATTAACACATGTTTTCCAATCCCCCAAGTTAGTTCAACTTCTAGCTATTCTTTTATCTGTTTAACCTTCTCAATTAGAGCAATATATCAGGTTTCAAAATTTTCTTTTGATGATTTATAACATATCACAATCAAGGTTGTTTTCAAATTCTGATCTTTAAACCTAGTTCTGAAGTTACTCTTAAAATGATATGAATAATAATGAAATCTAACCAACTTGAGCCATATCTCTGCCATGAAATTCTTAATTGCAATATGTCTATAAAATAATATACATAGTCTGGTACGACTAACTACAACATATTTAACAAGGTTTAAGAATAGCTGTAATTCACCCTATCATGCAGAGATGATTGATTCTCATTATATATACAATGTACAACAGTTAACAAATCCTATATAATAGGAAACAAATAAAACGTAGTCAATATATATCCTACAAGATATGTATACAATAACAAATCATCTATAATCAAGGAATAGGATCAGATTCCTTATCACCCCCTTCAAGTTGAGCATGGAAGAAGGAACCACGTGAAGCTTGTTATGAAAAAGGAGGAACTGAGGTTTGGGGACTCCTTTTGTAAAGGAATCGGCAAGCTAAAGATGAGAGGGAACAAAGACGACTTTTAAGGAACCATTGGCAATGAGTTCACGAACAAAATGATAGTCAATCGCAATATGCTTAGAGCAAGGCCGAGTGACAGGATTGACCGCCATAAATATAGCACTTTTGTTGTCGCATAGCAGCTTCGGAGGTGAAGACAATTGTAGATGTAGATCACGAAGTAACTGAACAATCCAAGCGACTTCAGCAGTAGCAATAGCTAAGGAACGATATTCAGCTTCAGCACTAGAATAAGAAACTGTGGATTGTTTCTTGGAGCACCAGGAGATAAGATTGGGACCCAAGAAAATAAGATAGCCGGTGGTAGACCGACGTGTATCAGGACAACCAGCCCAGTTAGCATTAGAATAGGCTAGCAAATCACGGGAAGGATTGCGATGAAGTTGAAGACCATGATGAACTGTTCCTTTAACATAACGCAATATACGTTTAAGTGCGCGAAAGTGATCTTCTGTCAAAGCATGCATATATTGGCAAATTGAATTGACACTGAATGAGAGATCAGGGCGAGTAATTGTCAAATATTGCAAAGCACCAGCAAGAGACCGAAAAAGGGTGGGATTTGAAAATAACTTCCCTTTAGTGGATAGATGTTGGCCAACGACATAAGGAGTGGTAATGGGTTTGGCTTCAACCATGTCAGCACGGTGGAGAAGATCAAGAGCATACTTGGTCTGGCTGAGAAATAAACCATAGGAGTTATGGTGGACTTCAACACCAAGGAAATAGTGTAGAGACCCCAAATCTTTCATGGCAAATTCGGTGGATAACTGTGTGATAAGAGTTTTGATCAAGCTGGGATTGCTACCAGTAAACACCATATCATCTACATAGAGCAAGAGATAAACCGTTCCAGCTGCAGAGTGATGCACAAACAGAGAGGAATCTGCTTTGTTAATAAGAAAACCAAGTTGCAGTAAAAACGAGCTAAAACGTTGGAACCCAGCACGAGGGGCTTGTTTGAGTCCATAAAGAGCACGCTTTAGTCGACATACATGGTGAGGAAACCGGGGATCGATGTAGCTAGGAGGTTGATCCATATATACTAGTTCAGAAAGATGACCATGAAGAAAGGCATTTTGAACATCTAATTGATGTAGAGGCCACTCGAAACCGACTGCAATGGATAAAATAATCCGAACGGTAACAGGATGCACCACAGGACTGAACGTGTCTTCAAAATCAAGGCCATGAATCTGTGAGAAACCCTTGGCCACAAAACGAGCCTTATGATGCTCAATGGATCCATCAGCACGGAGCTTGGTTTTAAAGATCCAGCGACAACCAACCACATTGTGACTTACAGGACACTGTACAAGATCCCATGTGTCATTGTTCTTCAAGGCTTGTATTTCAGCATCCATAGCCGAGAGCCATGCAGGGTGTTTGGCTGCAGATTTGAAATCCCGAGGCTCTTGGAGAGCTAGAAGAACCTGAAAAAACTTAGAAGAACCTGCAATGGTTAGCGCATGATAAGCCTTAAGTTTAAATATACCAGCTTTCCTTCTAGTAACCATGGGGTGAAGGTTAGTAGAGGTCGTCATTGGTGGAACAGGAATAGAAGGAGAGGGCTGACTGGAAAATAGGATGATAGACATAATAGGAGGCTGGGAATAAGAGGCTACAGGTTTATCACTACATGGCAAACAAGTAGAAGTCGAAACTGGAGAAGACACCAATGGATGTGGGGAGGCAGGAGACACAATATTATAAGAGTCCAAGAAATCAGAGAAAGTAATATAGGGTGTGGAATTATGATGTTGTTGAACATTATCACCTGCATAAGGAAATATAGTTTTATAAAATTGGACATGGCGAGAGACATAAAGACATTGTGTCTTGTGGTCAAAACAGCGAAAACCCTTGTGAAGGGGGCTATAACCTAAGAAGACACAAGGAGTAGATTTGGGAGATAATTTGTTAGGAGCATAATCTCGTAAATGAGGAAAGCATAAACATCCAAAAGTACGAAGCATGGTTTAGTCGAGGTATTTACCAAACAGAAGCTCGTAAGGAGTTTTGTCAGCAAGAGTTTATGAGGGGAGTCGGTTGATGAGATAAACAGCTGTTGAGAAGGCCTCAACCCAAAGAGGCAATGGAACACATGCATGAAACGTAAGAGTGAGTCCTGTTTCGGTAACATGTCGGTGTTTACATTCAGCAATTCCATTTTGACTTGGTGTATAAGGACATGCAACACGCAATACAATACCACAAGATGTGAGGTGAGAGCGAAATTTATTATTGGTAAATTCAGTTCCACCATCACATTGGAAGGATTTAATTTTGGATGAAAATTGAGTTTCAATTTACTGTTGAAAGTTGACAAATGTATCAAAAAAATCAGATTTATGTTTGAGTGGAAAAAACCAACTGAAACGAGTACAATCATCAACAAAAACTGCATAATATCGAAAACCCGTAGTTGAACAAATAGGTGAAGGACCCCATAAATCACAGTGTAAACGATCAAAAATAGGTGAAGGACCCCATAAATCACAGTGTAAACGATCAAAAGGCAAATCACAACGAATATTATTAATTGAAAAGGGTAGCCGATGGCTTTTGCCAAGGTTACATCCAACACATAAACTAGAATCCAAACCGATTAATTTATCACTACAGGAAATAAAACCTGACTTGGTGAGAAAGTCAATAGTACGAAAACTAGGATGACCTAGACGAGCATGCCACAAATGAGCAGAGACACGCAATTGATTGGAAGAAACTGTGGAAGCAAGGGCATGACGATGTTGCTGGAGTACGTATAAGCCATTCTCACATCTGCCGACTCCTAACACTACTCCTGTGACCCGGTCCTGTATTATGAAACCAGAATAAAAAAAGATGACCCAACAATTATTATCTTTTGTAAGTTGACTGATGGAAATAAACTTTTTAGTAATACTAGGAACAACTAAAACATTAGATAAAAGTAATGGGCTGTTGGGAACAAGAGTGGAAACGAAGCCAGTGTGAGAAATAGAAAGAGACTGACCATTACCAACCATCACCCGTTCGTTACCAGAATATACAGCAGGAATATCAACACCCTCGGGATCATTTGTCATATGAGAGGTGGCTCCAGAGTCCGGATACCAGGCAGGATCAGGGGAGGCCGGGATTGAACAAGCAGGAAAGGCTTCAGCAAGATTGGCAGACTGCTTTTTCTTGAGATTAAGAAATGTTCAGCTGCGTTTAGCCAAGTGGCCTTCCTTGTCACAGAGTTGGCAATGGACTGGAGAGAAACTAGATTTTGTGATAGAGGCAGAGGGAGGTTTGGGCTTTCCTCTGTTGATGTATTTTGATCTGGTGGTTGAAGAATGACGCTGCTGAGCATAAAACGTCGAGTTGGCAGATTGTTGATACATTGATCGTTAAAAAATCTCATGGCTTAAAGCTTTCGGGATTATATCTGCAAAAGAAGGTAACGGAGACTGGGAAAGCATTGTTGTTGAGAAGATTTTATATTCAGGACCCAAAGCTCTCAAGAACCAATGAACTTTGTCCAGGTCATCGATGGGTCGACCAATTGCTGCCAGTTGATCGCAAAGGCCTTTGAAAAGGTGAGAGAATTCAGCCACTGATTTGGAGCCTTGCTGCATCAATTAGAGCTCGTCCTTGAGTTGCAATTCACGAGTCTTTGATTTGTGGGAGAAGGAGGCTTCAAGAGCAGTCCAGGCCTCATGAGCATGTTTCAAACCAAGCACCTCACTCATAGATTCCTCCGTAAGGGAAGAAAAGAGGAGACTTAATAGGGTCTGATCTGTGTTTAGTCAAGAAGAGTATGTTGGATTCACCTGAGTAGAGCCATCAGTACCAGTTATCTGTAGAGAAGGAACTGCGATACTACCATCCAGAAATCCAAAAAGATCATGGCTTGTTAACAATGGTATAAATTGATTTCTCCATAACAAATAATTTGAGGAGGTTTGTTTGATGGTAAGCATATGCACCATCGTGTTCAGCGAAAGGGAAGGTGATGAGGATGGCGCAGCCATGATAAAGAGATAGAGTAAAAGAAAAAACCTAAAGATACTCTGATACCATAACAAGGTTTAAGAATAGCTGTAATTCACCTTATCATGCAGAGGTGATTGATTCTCATTATATATACAATGTACAGCAGTTAACAAATCCTATATAATAGGAAACAAATAAAACGTAGTCAATAAATATCCTATAAGATATGTATACAATAACAAATCATCTATAATCAAGGAATAGGATCAGATTCCTTATCAATATTGATAAATGCAATCTAAGAACCATGTCTAAATCTAATTTGTCTAGTCTTCGATTAAAGAAAAACTTAGATAAAATATCTTATTATTAGCATCAAAACCAACTGGAACCAAAAACTTCCCATTAAATTTCTCGTGTAGGTGAGTACCATTAATATTTATCATTGAACAACAAAGCCTCGATGCCTTAATCACAACTTCAAATAAAAAAAAATCCCTTAAATATTATTGTGCCATTATTCATCCCTTATGATCCTATTGGATAATTTTACTGACATTTAATTCTTGATTTATTAATAACAATCTAGATAGCATTTGAAAAAATTCATGTATAAATTAGACAATAACTTAAGTACTTTTTATTTAGCTACCCATGCCTTGTAATATTAGACATTAAACTTATATTAGTTTTGTGTTCTTGCTTGAATGGCTACAATGTTCACATATATGTCAACACTTATTACTGAAAAAAAATTGTAATAAACTTTGAATCAAGTTGACAATGGTCTTACATGACTAATAAATTGGTGTGTGTGTGTGTGTGGTTTATCAGCTTTGAGATTTCAAATAAATTAGAATTCTTAGGATACCTCTCATGTGTAAGTACCATTGAGATTCTAAAGTATATATGCATTATAATTACACATAAATTATGGTTGAACATTGCATATTGCATTATAATGAATGCACTGTATGTCACTACTTCACTGTATTAATTAATTCAAACTTATTTTGGAAGGTTTGTCCAACCTCTAACTCAACATTTACTAAATTCCTACAACTCAAAGCTTAATCATTACATATCATCTCATCAACCCTATTAGCATCTTAAATTCATGAACAATAGGTCTTATGAATTGATTTACTGGTTAACCAAACTCATCTTCTTCAGTAACATCACCCGGAACCTCCTCATCACTTTGTTCAAAGTCATTATTAGTTCATACACTATCAAACATACTTGAATATTTTATTTTCATAATTTCAATAATCAATATTAGGTTTACTACACCACTACCTATCCTAAATAATATTCCATTTTCATAATTTCAAGAATCAATATTAGGTTTACTACCCCACTAACTATCCTAAATAGACTAACAAACTATGATACTTGTAGTCATTTGAGTATAATTTGGATCTAAGTATACTTGACGCTAAATGAGAAGTATACATGTTTAGGTATACTGTTTAAGTAGAGTTCTAAATATCTCAATCTATATTCGGTGGCCTACCCAACCATAAACTTTAAATTGACATCACAAAAATGGCATAGCAACATAATGTATTAGACATTCCGTAACCTGTATTCTTCAAGTAATATCAACTTTAATTTTATTACAATTCTAACCAATACCTTCACATATAACTTCTTTTAATTCTACTAGTAAAATGTCTAATATATCACTAAGAATGACAATACTTCTTCCAATATAAATGACAAGTATCAACAATTGCCCCACCATAATAATATGTCATATTAGATGATAAATTCTGTAAAATCACAAAATCCAATGTTATCATATAACAATCTAAAAACGATAATTAACTTATCTATTTTATAATAATTTGAACCATTCTAATCTCTATCACTAACAAATTCTCTCCATTTTTTTTAAAATACATAATTTAAAATTTTTTAACAGTTCTCATAAATTCTTCTAAAATTTATCAATTGCAGAAACAAATTGCACAATTCACATAAAACCTAATATAAAAAATAACTAAATTTAACAAAATTCATTAATTATAAAAAATAAATTCTCCCAAAATTAAAACCTATTAATTCTCACAAACTCTCAACGAAACTTATCAATTGTAAAATAGTATACCATTACATAATTCACATAAACCCTAATATAAAGAAATTATAAAACTTTACAAAACTCATTAATTAACACAAATTCTCATAAATTCTCTGAAAATTTATCAACTAACTACTTCTCACTAAAATATATAATTTGACAAAATTCATCAATTACCCCAATTCTTTCAAAATTAAACAATTCACACTAATCCTAAAAACCCTAATTCATCTAATTTATATCTAACTTATGTAATTTATCCACCTGATTAATGTAATTCATACCTTATTAACATAATTCATACCTAATTGATCTAAATTCAACTAAACCCTAACATAATAATTTAAATAAACTCTGACATAATCATCAAAGCCCTAATTTATTTAATTTATACCTAATTAATATAATTCACTCCTAATTGATCTAAACTCAACTAATCTCTAACATACTCACCGAAACCCTTCTCCATCAAATTTATACCTAATTAATATAATTTATTAACTCAATTGATGTAATTTTTACCTAATGGATCTAAATTCAACTAAACCCTTACATAACTAAATAAACTTGAATCCTAACATAATCATCAAAGCACAACACATTTTACAAAATTAAGAGTGAGAGGTAGAGTGCTACCTTGAAATTATCGAGGGGGAGGTAGTGAAAGTCTCACTGGTGATGGGTGAAGGAGGAGAGGGCGGTGGAGTGGAAGGAGGTGGAAGGAGGCAAGGGAAACTCACGGTTGAGAGAGAGGGGAAGGGGCTGTTCGGGTGAGGAAAAAGGTGAAAGAGAGAAATGAGGATAAAAAAGGGATTCTGTAAGTAGTTTAGATCGATTGGTTGTGCTATTCCTGGCAATCAATTAAATTATTCTATTTTCTAAGTTTTATCATCAGGCTAGTTTGCAAAATATTTTTTGTTGAGTGCTTTTTTTTTCCTTAAAAAAAAAAACACTCTAGATATCAGGCTTCCAAAGTAAATGTAAAATTCGAAATCTTGCACGCATGAACAAACAGGCTATATGTTTCTTTTTCGTGTTCTAGCGATGTTCTTTGCACAGCGTGTGC
>Ga0325403_1006399_pt1 | contig 11198 bp, 3 predicted proteins | sample PopdelMetagenome_19_FD_205665 | JGI IMG/M metagenome (GOLD analysis project Ga0325403, IMG submission 205665) | Populus deltoides microbial communities from Bellville, Georgia, United States - Xylem-PdKOR-R4 | ecosystem: Host-associated > Plants > Phyllosphere > Stem > Wood/Secondary xylem...
GATCATCGTCTTTTTTCACGAGAGGTTGTGCCATCGCTAATTACGTTATTAAATTGCAGGATCTGTGATTTATTGTCTCACTAAGAAGGCACAAGTGAAATTTTAGAAGAGAGTGCTCTCTCTCTCTATCTCTCTGTTATTTGCTCTGCCCTCTGTGTATTGAGCTATGAAGAGGAGCGGGTTTAATCTGATGAGAGTGAGCATTGTTGAGTCTGTTTGAAGTAATAGCATCTAATTAATGAAAGAAAGCCACGTTGACAGGGGATTTGTTTTTCCATTTTTAACCTCGGTATTTTGAGGTGGGTTACCAAATCGCCCCTCACCTGCTTGTTGTTTCTTTTTAGTTTAGGAGACTGAGGGCGATGCTGATTTTTTTCGAGCAAAAAAAGGATGCTTATAAGTGTATTTAAAAAACAAAAAAATTGACATCCTAAAAAAAACAAATAATAATAATTTTCAATATTCAAGAATTAAAACAATAAATAAAAATTAAAACAAATCAATAAATAAAAAAATCATAAAAAATACCAGCAAACACGAGTGATGAAATTGAAAAACATCATGGTTATAGGTTTAATAATGAAAATAAAAACAAATTAATAAAATGACTAAAAATTAAAAATTAAAACATTTATGGTTAAATCTCAAGTATCATCAAATATTAAATTGAAGAAGAAAATTCTCAAGGCTACAAATTCACAAAATAATCCAAATTAAAAATAAAAATTAAAAAAGTGGTGATCAAATCTAGAAAAAAAAAATCAAAATACAGTATTTTAAAGCTATGCTCGACTCGACAGATTAACTCGTAACCTGGAAGACCTGGACTTAGGTTGGCCCGAGTTTCAAAAGAAATTGGAATGAAGCACGAAAAACATTTGATTCTAATGTTTAATTCAAAAGCAAAATTTCTTATCAAAAAAATAAATTTACAAATTAAAAAAAAAAAAAAAAAAAAAAAAAGCTCTGGATAACTGTTTTTTCAAAATGAATAAAAAATCTTATAGAAAGTGGAAAAGGTAAGAAAACTTCTCAAGATGGGACAAAAAACAATTAGCTAAAAAAAAGAAAAAACTAAGCAAATTCGAGTGAATCTTTTAAAGCCAAATTAATATTTCAAAGTCGCAAAGCATTAAATCTCACACTTATATCCAGCTAAGAAGCTGAATATAAAATAAATTTAATGTTGAAAAGTAAGATTAATTAAATTAATTTTAAATTATTCTTTTTAAAATAGCATGATCTAGCAAATAGCACAAAAACAGGGTAGTATCAGGCCAATTTAATATTGAAGTGTGAAATAATTTAATTTAATCTAATAAAAAAATTCATTTTAAAAGAGGTAGATCTAGAAAAAACAAACTCGAGGTAACCTGTGTTACTCTCAAAAAATCAGAAAACTCCCATAAAAATAGAAAAACATATCGGATGATAAAACAAAAAATAAAAGATATTATAAAAAGGAATGAAAAATCCAAAAAAAACCAAGGCGAACCTACCCCAAATTAATATCTCAAACTCACAACTTGTTAAGCTCTGGACCCGGGCTTAATCAAGAAGGTCAATACCCGATAAATTTAATGTTGAAGTAAGAAATCGCAAAATAAAATTAAACTAAAAAAATTAAAGTTTAAAAATTCATTAGGAAAAAAAACCAAGCAAGAAGAGTGAAATTGAAAAACAAACTAATTCTATAAACCATTTTAAATAAAATGAATAAAAATTAAAAGAATGATAATTAAATTAAATATATGAAAAAATCAATCGAGGATGAAATTAAAAAATAAAATCTAATTTAATGAATTATTTTATATATAAAAAAATATTAGTCAAGAGACTAAGTATGAAATCTTGAAGAAAAAAAACCAATTGAAGGGTTGTATTGATTTTTTTTTCAATAATTAAATTTCAAAGATAAAAAAATTCAGGAGAGATAAAATTAAAAACAATTTTTTTATAAATTAGTCAAACAAAAAAAATACTAATAAAGACTAAATTTGAAGACAAAAGTAATTAAAGAGATGCATTGAATTTGTTTTTGGACAATATGCTTTTATAGGATAAGAAATTTATAAAAAGATATTATAAAAAGGAATGAAAAAATCCAAGAAAATCAGGGTGAACCTACCACATATTAATATCTCAAACTCATAATTTGTTAAGTTTTAGATCCGGGTTCAATCAGGAAGGTCAATACCCAATAAATTTAATGTTGAAATATGAAATTGTAAAATAAAATTAAACTAAAAAAATAAAGTTTAATTCATTAGAAAAAAAAACCAAGAAGAGTGAAATTGAAAAACAAACCAATTCTATAAACCATTTTAAATAAAATGAATAAAAATTAAAAGAATAATAATTAAATTAAATATATAAAAAATCAATTAAAGATGAAATTGAAAAATAAAATTTAATTTAATATAAAAAAATACCAGTCAAAAAACCAGGAATGAAATCTAGAAAATAAAAAACCAACTGCAGGGTTGCATTGATTTGTTTTCAATGATTAAATTTCAAAGAAAAAAATTCATGAGAAATAAAATTAAAAATAATTTTTTTATAAATTAGTCAAACAAAACAAATCCTAATAAAAAAAACCAAAGATTAAATTTGAAGAGAAGTATTGAATTTGTTTTTGGACAATGCACTTTCCTAGGATGAGAAACAAAATGAGAAAAAAATAAAATTTGTTGTTGATAGTGTTAGAGTCCTATTAATGCAAGTAGTATTTAATTTAAATAAACTCCTAGCTTTTAGAAGCTACGACTAAGTAATTCATTCAGTTACCACAGTTTTCGGGATGTGAAGACGTGGTTTGTTTCTGTTTCATTGTGTTCCAGCTGTAATGGCTATTTAAGCCAAAGGACTTTTGTTTAATGAAGTATTATTCATGATCTATACAATCTCGTAGAACTATAGGTCTTTGAATATATCATAATTGGTATCAGAGCTCTTTAACGGGCCTAACTGGGATTACAAGAGTAAACGAGAGTTTGAGAGTTTTTTTTTCTTTCAATGGCAGAAGGAAGCAGCACAAGTTGTGTGCCTAAATTTATAGGGCACTATGATCATTGGGCTGAACTGATGGAAAATCTGCTTCGTTCCAAAGAATATTGGAATGTTGTGGATCGTGGCGTTATGGTGCATGTTGCAGGGGAAGCACGATCTTTTTCATCAGTGGTGACAGAAAGTATTCAACTCACCGATGCTCAAAGAAAGGAGCATGAAGAAAACAAGCTGAAGGACTTGAAGGCAAAGAATCTTCTTTATCAAGCAATCGAACGAGATGTATTTGAGACCATTCTTGACAGAAGTTCCTCAAAGACAATCTGGGACTCTATGAAGCAAAAGTTTCAAGGTTCAACACGGGTTAAAAGGGCACAACTACAGTCATTACAATGTGACTTTGAAGTTCTTCGCATGAAGGAAGGAGAATCAGTGAATACTTATTTTGCTCGTGTTTTATCCATAGCCAACAAAATGAAGGCTCATGGAGAAAATATGAGTGAAACAATAATTACAGAGAAGATTCTTTGATCAATGATTTCCAAATTCAATTATGTAGTATGTTCAATTGAAGAATCTAACAACATGACTACGATGACCATTGACGAACTCCAAAGCAGCCTTCTTGTGCATGAGCAAAGAATGAAGAGTCAAGGTGAAGAAGAACAAGTCTTCAAGATCACTCATGACGACAGAGCAGGAAGGGGAAGGGGAAGGGGAAGAGGAATTTGGCGAGGTGGACGTGGCAGAGGAAGACAAAGCTTCAACAAAGCCACTGTAGAGTGCTACAGATGTCATAAACTAGGACATTTTCAAAATGAATGTCCTAGTTGGGAAAAAGGTGCAAATTATGTTGAATTAGATGTGGAGGAAGAACTCTTACTGATGGCTTACGTAAAAGAGAAGAATGCAAAGAGAGAAGATGTTTGGTTCCTAGACTCAGGTTGTTCTAACCATATGTCCGGAAACAAGGATTGGTTTATAGACATGGATGAGCAGTTTAGACACTCAGTGAAATTAGGCAATGGTGCAAGGATGATGGTGATGGGAAAAGGGAACATTAAGCTCGAAACTGCAGGCTTAACTCAAGTGATACAAGATGTGTTTTACATTCCTGAGCTCAATAACAATTTATTGAGCATAGGTCAATTTCAAGAGCGAGGGCTAGCTATTGTCATGAAAGATAGAGCTTGTAAAATATATCATCCTACAAGAGGCCTTATTATGCAAACTCTGATGGCTGCGAACAGGATGTTTGTCTTACAAGCCACTATGCTTACTCAGTCGTCAAAATGTTTAATAGCAATGGAAGATGACTTAACAGAACTGTGGCATCGTCGTTATGGTCATGTGAACAACAAAAGCCTCAAAGTTTTGGAGAACAAGCAACTTGTCAAAGGGCTTCCTCAATTCAAAGTTACAAACAAAGCATGTACAGTGTGTTATCGTGGAAAACAACACAGAACAACCATTCCTAAGAAGAGTCAGTGGAGGGCTTCAAAGAAACTTCAGCTAGTACATGCCGACTTGTATGGTCCAATCACTCCAACATCAAGTAGTCTCAAAAGGTACTTACTGTGTTTTATTGATGACTTCAGTAGAAAAGCTTGGATTTATTTCTTAGCTGAGAAGAGTGAAACATTTTCAATGTTCAAAGTATTTAAACAACTTGTTGAGAAAGAGTCAGGGTGTAATATAAGTTGTTTAAGAATAGATAGTGGAGGTGAGTTCACTTCTATGGAGTTCAATGTGTTCTGTGTCAATAATGGAATTAAGAGGCAACTTACTGCTGCCTATACTCCTCAACAAAACGGAGTGGCAGAACGTAAGAATCGAACGGTATTAAACATGGTTCGATGCTTGCTTTCAGAAAAGGAAATGCCTAAAATTTTTTGGCCAGAAGCTGTTAGATGGGGATTACATATATTAAATAGAAGTTTAACTGTGGCCGTGAAAGGAATGACTCCTGAAGAGTGTTGGAGTGGAGAAAAGTCAAATGTCAAATACTTCAGGGTCTTCGGTTGTATTGCTAATGTACACATTCCTGACAGGAAGAGAGCCAAGTTAAATGAGAAGAGTCATAGATGTGTGTTTCTTGGTGTTAGTGACGAATCGAAAGCCTATAGGCTTTATGATCCTGCTGCCAAAAGAGTGATCATTAGCAGGGATGTTGTGTTTGAAGAAAATGAAAGCTGGAATTGGATGCAGAGTACTGATGAAGTAAAAAATGATGTTTTTACCTGGGAAGATAGTGATGATGGGGAAATCAGTGACTATGATGATGAAGAAGACAGCAACAACGAACATGTAGACGAAGCTGGTCCAGATACAGAGGAGTTGGGACGAGACAATGAACATGTAGAAGAAGCTGGTCAGGATACAGAAGAGTTGGGAGGAGAAGATGATTCTGCTGGTCCACATACGGGCGAGATAGAAAGAGAAGATATTGCAGGATCAGGGGAGAGAGTAAGGAGAGCACCTAGATGGATGGAAGACTATGTCAGTGGAGATGGTATTCCTGAAGAGTCAAACTTGGCTTGTTTTATGGTACATGATGATCCAATATGCTTTGCAGAAGCAGTAAAAGAACAAAAATGGAGGGAAGCGATGGATTTGGAAAGTGCAGCTATAGAAAAGAACAAGACATGGGAACTTGTAAGTCAGCCGAAAGGGATAAAGACAATCGGTGTCAAATGGATTTTTAAAACAAAGTTGAATGAAAAGGGAGAAGTGGATAAATGCAAAGCACATTTGGTAGTTAAAGGTTATGCTCAGAGGTATGGGATTGATTACAGTGAAGTCTTTGCACCTGTGGCTCGTTGGGACACCATTAGATTGATCCTGGCTCTAGCAGCGCAGAAAGGATGGGTTGTTTTCCAGCTAGACGTCAAGAGTGCGTTTCTTCATGGGGAACTGAAGGAGGCAGTATACATAAAGCAGCCAGAAGGATATGTTCATAAAGGCGAAGAGCATAAAGTCTTGAAGCTTAAGAAAGCTCTTTACGGCTTGAAACAGGCTCCAAGAGCCTGGTATAGCAGAATCGAAGGATTCTTCATAAAGGAGGGCTTTAAGAAATGCAGTCATGAGCATACACTGTTTCTCAAACATGAAGCTGACGGTAAATTCTTAATCATTAGTCTTTATGTGGATGATTTAATTTATACAGGGAATGATGTTGAATTATGTGAGAAGTTTAAGAAGTCAATGAAGCTAGAGTTTGACATGAGTGACTTGGGGAAGATGAAATATTTTCTGGGAGTTGAGGTTCAGCAAAGTTGTGAAGGGATTCATTTATGCCAAATGAAGTATGCTGGGGAAGTTTTGGAAAGATTTGGAATGGGAAGCTGCAATCCTGTGAAAAATCCCATTGTGCCAGACACGAAACTAGTAAAAGACAGTGGAGAAGCCAGCATAAACTCAACACTGTTCAAGCAGATAATTGGCAGCCTAATGTATCTATCAGTAACAAGACCTGAAATAATGTTTGTTGTTTGCCTGTTGAGTAAATTCATGACAGACCCGAAAGTATCTCATATGGTTGCAGCAAAACGGGTCCTCAGGTATGTGAAGAGGACTGTGAATTTAGGAGTATTCTATAAAAGAGGTGCTGAGAACGTGGGAAACTTGAGAGTGAATTATGAGAACAGTTTTGATAATCTTGAGGCTTATACTGATAGTGATTATGCGGGTGATACAGAAGATAGAAGAAGCACTTCTGGATATGTGTTTCTTCTAAGTGGTGGTGCAGTTGCATGGAGCTCAAGAAAACAACCTGTAGTAACTCTTTCCACCACTGAAGCAGAATATGTAGCCGCTGCAGCATGTGCTTGTCACAGTATTTGGATGAAAAGAGTACTCAACAGTCTCGGTTTTCCTTCATGTAAGTGTGTCAAGATTTTTTGTGATAATAGTTCAACAATCAAGTTATCAAAAAATCCAGTTCTTCATGGAAGAACCAAACACATCGATATAAAGTTTCATTTCTTACGCGACTTGGTTAAGGAAGGTGTTGTGGAGCTAGTACATTGTGGCACTAGTGAGCAGATGGCAGATATCATGACAAAGCCATTGAAGCTTGAATCGTTTTTGAAGCTACGTAATATGCTGGGAGTTCAAAGCATGAAGTATGTAAACTGACTTGTTTCCAGCAAGTGCAGTTTAAGGGAGGATATGTTAGAGTCCTATTAATGCAAGTAGTATTTAATTTAAATAAACTCCTAGCTTTTAGGAGCTACGACTAAGTCATTCATTCAGTTACCACAGTTTTCGGGATGTGAAGACGTGGTTTGTTTCTGTTTCATTGTGTTCCAGCTGTAATGGCTATTTAAGCCAAAGGACTTTTGTTTAATGAAGTATTATTCATGATCTATACAATCTCGTAGAACTATAGGTCTTTGAATATATCACAGATAGCAAACAAAGATGAAAAAGAAACACGTGTTGCTTGGTCAGGTAGGTATTGTCGAGAGAATTTCATTGTTGCCTTGAGAATCACCATTTAACCATGTAAATTATCTGTATGTGCCTCCACAAATTTACTGGAGGGCAAATTAATCATTTAAATAATATTTTATAACCGGTAAAATACACAACAACTACTCTCTTAATTTAACAATTACACAAAAAAATAAAAATAAAAATAAAAATACTTGTATACCCGTTTCTTTTTCTTTTTTAGCTTCGAAAAGAGGATTAATGGTGGGCACTGACCAGCGGTCACACAGTCTATGGATGTAAGTTGGGTGGGCTTGAATTATTGGTTATTTGGGCTCAACAGTTTTGAACTATTGATTCCTTGCCTAAATGCGTAAGCTCGATAAGTGCATCATCTAATATTTCTTATCAAATTCACTTCGAAAAGAAAAATTACCACCAGTAAATTCGCCTAGCAAGGTGAATTTTAAGAACGGTAATTGAAATTACTTGAAAGTGAATTGAGAGAGAATCTTTCAATAAAATTACCATGATCAGTCCATGTATAAATGCCGAATGTTGTGCATTGTCATTAGTGATCTTTTTATTCACTAAATATACACGTGAATGCATGTTATTTTGTTGCAATGCCAATTTGATTTTCAAGCTTTTTAAAAAATAAATTTGGAGGCTAAAAGTTATAAATGCTACTTCAAAATTTAGAGACTCCTAACTCCAAAATATTAAAAAACAATACCCATAGATAGCACAACTTAAAATGAGAAAATATTCGTTGAATAATATAGTGTTTGGTTACTGTTTTAAGATGAAAGAGATACAAACAGGTGAGGCAAAGAAAACAAAATATAAAATAAGATTGAGAAATAATCGTATTTGGTAACGATTTACAAGACAAAATGATTGTCTCTATATCATGTTTGGTTATAATGCATAAGACAAAATAAAATATAAAAAAAGTCTGTTTTACCATTAATATGTATTGTTATCAAACTTGCTATAAAACAATGATTGACTTGACGGGTTGATTTGGAGCCTAAACTAGTTCGAATTTAAGAAAAAATAGAGAAATGATTGACTCAACCTGACCCGATTAAAAATATGGGTCAAGAATCCATTAACTTTTTTGAAAAAAATTAAGAACTTAAGGTCAGTCGAGTTGAACCTCCTGACCCATGATCTAAACCTTGTCTTGGGCCGACTCTCGAGTCGAGTTTGAAAATTATGATAATAACTACTTTTATTCGTATGTTAACTTAGATTAACCCATGTTGACTCTCCCGACTTGTGACTTGGTATACTTACAAAAACTACAAAAATAACATTTTTTATCATTAGATTGACCCGGGTCACCCCAGTTTGACCCTTTAAATCCATGACTGTAACCATGCCCCTAGTTAATCCCAAATCAAGTTTTAAAACTATAATAATAACAACTTTAATTTTATGTTAATCCGGGTCAACTTGGGTTAATCCTCCTAACACATGACTTTTAACTCCAGTTGACTCTCAAGTTGGGTTTTAAAATTATGATAATAATCATTTTTGTTTTTATATTGACCTGAGTTAATGGTCAACCCTATTCGTGACCTGGGCCTTGACCCAAATTGTGAAGCCTGAGAATAAAGTATGCAAAAAAAAAAAAGTAGGGGGGAGTTTATAATAATTAAAAAAAATGTTGTTATATATATATAAAATAGAAGGGGCTAAAATAAGAAAAAGGGAGAAAGATGGGACCAAAATGAATTAAGAAAAGATGGGACTATAAATACCCATCCCTTCTCTCATTCATGACCGGGGGAGGTAACAAAAAGAAAAGGGGAGGGAAATTTTTCAGATTTTCCTTCACCAAGCTTAAGAGAAAACACCTAAATTTCTATACCTACACAAACCTTAGATTTTCTACGTGGGGAGACAAACCGGGGCAGGAGATTTGCAAGAAGAAAAAGTGATAGAATTTCTAAGAGAAGAGGGAGTGGGAGGCCGGCTGCTTGTAGAGAAGAAAGGGTTTAGGAAACTTTAATCAAATCAGAAATCAAACCTAAATTTCCTCCAGGTATGAAGTTCTAAACCAATTGGGAAAGCCAAATTAAATTCATGCAAGAATTATGCATTAATTTGAAGTTTGAAAAATTAGGGTCTTTGAGTAAAATTTGGGGAAATGTGGAATTAATTGGAACTAAATGAGTTGAGCAGCATAGGTTGCCTAAAAAGGATGGAATTATGCAAAGAAGATTTCAACAAAAACCAAAGACCATGGGGAAATAGTGGCCAGCCATGAGATTGTTAGGAAAGAAAGGAAATTGTGATAGTTGCGTTGTTTTCCTTATTGCAAAATTGAAACAGGTTTCAGGAGGTGAATGATAAGGAAATGTGGTGATTGAGTGTGTATATATATATATATAAAAAAAAAATAAGAGAAGGAACTGATTTTAAAGGACCGGCCACTGGAGGGGAAGAAAAAAAAAACAGAGGAGAACGTATGACTCCCCTGTTAATTAATTACGTGTGTTGTTATAGTGTAGTTACAAATTGTAACTTATAAGGGAAAGGAACCTACGTTCCAGGTAAGGTGAAAACATGGCTGAAATTGGCTGAAATTGATGGGGGGAAAAGGATTGGAAATAAAAATTGTAGGTACCTTCTCCATTGACATAACAGGGCAGATTTGTTGCCCTGGTTCCTGAGAGAATTTGGACCTGAAGATGATAGAATTTAGGGAGGGTCCATCATAGAAGTTGTAGCCGAAAGTGTTAGCTTTCCAACGAATCTGACCCCGCCTAATTTGGAGTCCTAGAACTCCAGATACAAATGAAAATCTGAGGAGAGGTCAAGCTGCCATCCCTGTTGGCAATTTCGGCCAAGTCGATAAAACGGCAAAATTTAGCTGTATTAAGGGTAGAATTTGTTTTCTCGCCCTTACCAAAGTGTGTCTTAATCTTCAAAAAGAATAAACGGTAATCAAAATTGAATTTATGATGTCCACTTGGACTACAAATGAACCGAAAATGTGAAAGGATGATAATGAGGAATGTAAGTGAGAAAGAAAAGATTGGTAAAAGAGAAATGAATATTATTCCCATTGTTGTTGTTGTGTTGTGATATGTGGACTAATATGGAATAATGATGGGTGTTTGTGGTTTCAGGAGGAACCGCGGGAGGAGTACAACAACAACAGGGGAACGCAAGTCGAGCGTCTACAGCAGGTAGGTACTCGGTACCTATATCTCCTCTTGTTAATAATTATTTTAACTAACTATTGAACTATAAAAATTTGGTGCATATTGATGAGGAAAAGAAAGGGGAAAAGGAAAGGTGAAATGGTGGGAAAATAGAAATGAGGACTAAATTTAAATTATAGGTCCTTTTAGAGGAGATGAACAGTAACAACAAATTTTAATAATGATTGTTTCTCGAATTTGATTAGCCTGTCTCTGATATGGGAGGCTAATGATGTTAACCAAGCTGGTTAACATCGGCATTACCGGTACGTGGGAGGAGAAATATAAAAACTGGATTAACTATTCAGGTTCAAAATAGTTAATGATATCGGCGGGTGATGTCGATATCGGCAAAATTTGTAAACTTGATTAACTATTCGGATTCAAAATAGTTAATGATATCGGCGGGTGTGGTCGATATCGGCAAAACTTATAGACTTGATTAGCTTTCCGAGGTGAAAGCTAATGATGTCAAGAATCCTTGACATCGGCATACCCGAGGACCTCCCAAAGTAGCATAGAATAGTGATTAACTATTTT
>Ga0325403_1006400_pt1 | contig 11197 bp, 11 predicted proteins | sample PopdelMetagenome_19_FD_205665 | JGI IMG/M metagenome (GOLD analysis project Ga0325403, IMG submission 205665) | Populus deltoides microbial communities from Bellville, Georgia, United States - Xylem-PdKOR-R4 | ecosystem: Host-associated > Plants > Phyllosphere > Stem > Wood/Secondary xylem...
TGATGAAGAAGAAATTAAAAGATTGCAAGAGCAGCTATTTACCGAATTTGAAATGAAGAACTTAGGTGGACTTAAGTACTTCTTAGGGATTGAAGTGGCTAGATCAAAGCGGGGAATTTTTCTCTCATAAAGAAAGTATGTATTGGACCTACTGACTGAAGTAGGAATGCTTGACTGCAAACCGGCAGACACTCCAACCGTTCAGAATCAAAAACTTGGATTGTATCCTGATCAGGAACCAGCTGATAAAGACAGGTATCAACGATTGGTAGGTAAATTGATTTACTTATCTCATACTCGTCCAGATATTTCTTACGCTGTCAGCCTAGTTAGTTAATTCATGCATTGTCCTAGCAAGGATCACATGGATGCAGTTGGTCGAATACTTCAGTACCTAAAATCCGCTCCAGGAAGAGGACTTATGTTCTCGAAGAATGATCATTTGGATATTGAAGGTTACACGGATGCTGACTGGGCAGGAAATTTGTTTGATAGAAAATCTACATCTGGCTACTTCACTTTCGTCGGTGGTAACTTGGTTACATGGAGGAGTAAAAAACAGAAAGTGGTAGCCTTGTCGAGTGCTGAGGCTGAGTTCAGAGGAATGGCTAAAGGCCTTTACGAACTTCTTTGGATTAGAAGACTACTCTCTGAAATTGGTTTCACTCCTAAGTCAGGAATGAACCTGTACTGCGATAATAAAGCTGCAATTGCGATTTCTCAAAATCCAATTCAGCATGACCGGACGAAACATATCGAAATAGACCGACATTTCATTAAACAGAATCTTGAAGAAGGAGTGATTTGCTTTCCTTTTGTTAGATCAGAAGACCAACTTGCTGATATGCTCACAAAGGTTGTTTCCAACAAAAACTTTCGTGACTCATTTAACAAGTTGGGCATAGAAGATATCTTTGCACCAACTTGATGGGGAGTATTAGCGTGAGTTGTACAGTTTAGGAATTAATGTTAGCGTGAGCTGTAGAATCCAATATAGGAATTATATTTTAATATTTTGTAATTGTATATATCCCGATATATATGGGATTAATGTTACTTACCTAGAGAGTTATCTTGGGAAGGGTTTCTCTATATAAGAGAACCACTCTGTAACGTTTGATAATAAGAAAAAGAAGGGAATTCACAGGGCGGCTGCTCTCTGATTTATCAAGTTGGACTTTTTATCTTTGTTTTTTTTTTTGTTTTTTCATGTATAATTGTCATTGTCCATTGAATGAACATTGATGCACTGCACCAACAAGTAGCGTTTGTTGAGGGTTCAGATGGAATGTGCTTTTTTTTAGCATTGAATTCTTTTCATTTATGTCTGCCAGGTTGCGTTTGATTACTTTAATTTTTTTCGGACTTTTGTTCTGCCTTGAGCTTTGCATGCTTCTCTCTCAACTTTGCTAAGGTGTTTGATAACATATACTTGGTGCTTAATAGGCCAGGTGGCTTGTGACTAATGCCTGTAAAGGTCCTTTTTAGTGGAGATGAGGACTCTTCGATACTTAAATAAGTATCTTTTTAGAGATAGAAAATGTAAGAATATTCTAGAAAAAAATGCTTTGAAAATATATATATACAGTAAATAATAAAGATTGTGAATAATTGATTTGAATATTTTATGGTGTATTTATAGCCCATGAGTCTTGTCTTTTTTGTAAAAAAATAGGTATGAAGTGTAATTTTACCATGATAGCATTTAATGAGGTATAAATATCCCTTACATCTATATTAATGCTTGATTGAAATATGATGGGTCCTTAAATGAATTTTATAAATCTAAAAGGTATAGGAAGATTAAGGTCCAAGATGTCAAATGTAACTGAGCCCATGGAAGTTGAGCTCTTACCCTAGGTTAGACCCAAGAGAGGAGGGTCATCTCTTTGGATGTGTCCCGTGTAGGATGGTCATTCTATTGAGCGTACCAAGGGAGGATGATCGTTACCTTGGACTTGTCAGACTGTCAAGTTTAAGTACCTCGAGTTTGACATGTTTGCTAGATTTATGTTATCTTGGACTTGACTGACTATTAAGTCCAAGTGCAATGGACTTGACGGACTGCCAAGTCCTTGTGCCTTGGATTTGACATGCCTGTCAGGCCCACGTCATCTTGAACTTGGCTAACTGTCAAGTCTAATTGCAATGGACTTGGCGGACTGCCAAGTCCTTGTGCCTTGGGTCTGACATGTTTGCTAGACTTACTTTACCTTGGACTTGATAGATGGCCATGTCTAAATACCTTGAGTCTGTCATGTTTGCCAAATCCACGTTATCTTGAACTTGGCACATTGCCAAGCCTAATCACATCGGGGTTTGGCCTGTGCCAAACCTAGCGTGTCGGGGTTTGACACACCACTAAGCCCAACTGTGTTTGGGTCTGGCTAGAGCCAGACCCAACAGGCCCAGGGCTTGACATATTGTCAAACCTAATATTCTCAAGACTTGGCACACTACCAAGCCCAATCATCTCTAGGTTTGGTCAACATCAGAGCCAACGTGCCCGGGGCTCGGCACACTACCAAGCCTAGCATACCAGGGCTTGACCAGCGCCAAACCCAGCATGCTTGGGGCTTGGCAGTAGAACACCTTCACTAAGACGTGCTTGTTTTCCTGAAAATTTATACCCATAAATCTTTTTTTATCTAGTTTTTTTTATATAAAGATAGATTGATAAAAATTTATTTCATTAACATGTACATAAGATAAGGGTTGTTTTTATACTTATTAATCAATGTTTTACAAGATTTTTCCAAAATATTCATGGTAGAATGTGATGCTTCTGGAAATGGGTTAGGAGCTGTTTTAATACAGGAAGGGAGGCCTCTGGCTTATTTAAGCCAAGTATTAAAAGGTAAATATTTGTTATTATCCACTTATAAAAAAGATTTTTTGGCTCTTATGTTAGCAATTCAGAAATGAGACATTATCTGCCGGGGCTCATATTTAAAGTATGGACTGACCTAGCTCTGAAGCACCTTTTAGAGCAAAAGGTTGGAACACCTTTTCAACAAAAGTGGATAACAAAGCTGTTAGGCTTTGATTTTAGTGTGGAATATCGTAGTGGCAAAGGAAATAAGGTAGCAGATGCTCTTTCCAGGTTACCGGACCATAAGAACAGTTTAGAACTGGAGGGGACTATGACTAATTATGGAGAAGCCAAGGCTATCAACATGGTTACAGTTAATTGATGGGAAGAGCTCCATCAAGTATATCACCAAAATCCCTAGTTGCAACAATTACTCAACCACTACCATCAAGGTGATCTTGATCCCCTCAAGTACCAGGTTAGATGGGGGTTCTTATTCTACAAAGGAAGGGTACACTTAAGAACCTTAAAGGTGCAGTATGAGCAAGTCATGCAACAATTTTATAGCAGCCCTATGTAAGAGCATACTAGTTCATAGAAGACTCATTCCAGGCTCAAGAGGGAATTCTTTTGGCATGGCTTGAGAAAGGACATCAGAAAATTCATTAGAGAATACGAGGTATGCCAAGAAACAAAACAAAAAACCTCAAACCAGCCGGGGCTTTGCAACCTCTACCAATACCAAGTAAAGTATGGGTAGATACTAGTATGGACTTCATAAAGGGGTTACCTTTGTCCAAAGGATATAATGTAATCATAGTGATAGTAGACAAGTTCGGCAAGTACAATAATTTCATACCAATGACACATCCATATACAACAGCAATAGTAGCAAAGGCATTCATGAAAAACATATTCAAATTACACGACATACCACATAGTATAGTCAATAATCGAGATACAATATTCACAAGCAATTTTTGAAAAAAAATCTTCCATTTAAGTGGAACCAAGTTGTTAATGATTTCAACCTATCATCCTCAAATGGATGGGCAGACAAAGATAACAAATAAATGGTAGAAGGGTATCTCAGGTGTTTTACCAGTGATAGACCCAAAGATTGGGTCAGTTGGCTACCTTTAGCCAAATGAACATATAATACTTCAGAGCACTGCTCCACAGGGTTTACCCCCTTTGAGATAGTATACGGACAAGAGCCACCATGGCTCCTCCCATATGAGCTTGGGACCACAACAGTACAAGCAGTTGAAGACGAAATGAAAAGTCAAGATTGCATCCTTAACTTGGCATGGAAAAACCTGCAAGAAGCTCAAACGAGAATGAAGTTATACGCAGATAAAAAAAGAACAGAGAGGGAATATAGCGTGGGGGATTAGGTCTATTTGAGGTTAAGACCCTATAGACAAATGACAATAACAGTGAGGAAAAGCTTGAAGCTTTCTCCAAGGTATTTCGGGCCCCTCTAAATCATTCAAAAAATTAGAAAGGTTGCATACAAGCTTGATCTACCCAAAGACTTCAAGATTTACCTAGTATTTCACATCTCCTGCCTCAAGAAAAAGATTGGAACTCAGTTAAACCCTAACCCTAGACTGCCGACAGTGATGGAAAAAGGCACACTAACCCCCAAACCAGAGAAAATATTAGAAAAAAGGCTCAAGAAAAAAGAAAATTGTGCAGGAGTTGATTTCTTGGTTCAATGGAAAAGAGCTAACGAGGAAGATGCCACCTGGGTGGATACAGAGAAGCTACGTAAGACATATCCCGAACTCGTGGGCGAGTTCTTCTAAAAAGAAAGGTTATGTTGCATGCCTAAAATGTTTAAGAGAAATGAAGCTAAGTAAGCTAGGGAATCACTTTAATTATTAAGGGGATATTGTTAATTTAGTTGTTATGTGATTTATTATTTGGTAATGCACAATTCGTGCAAAGTGGGTCAATTATTTCCTATTAAAGACCAGTTAAGTGGGTCAGTTATTTCCTATTTATTTGCAAGTATATAAAACACCTATTAAAGGCTAAAGCATTAGGAATGAAGGGCGTCATTTGAATCTCAATTGTGTCGTGTGCATATGTGGAGGTTTCCTAGCTCCTCAAATTGCCAAAATTCATTTATATTAGTTCTCTGGGTATAACAAGTAGTTGTTGTTATCTTGCTGGCATGGTGATTATGATTAGTGATGGGGGCAGTGTGGTGTTAGCATGTTAGAGGACGCAGTGGTCTGGTGAGGAGGGGGTAATGGTTTGGTCGATTTGGTGGACGATGAATCTGCTGGTGTTTGAAAGAGATAAGATGAGTTTGAGGCTTTTGTCGGGAGAACAGGTCTAGAGGCTCAGGGTAAAGGATTGGTCTCTGGTTTACTAGGGGTTTTTAGATAGAGAGGGAGACTAGTTTGGGAGGAAGGAAAAAAAATAAAGGGTCAGCGGCTAGTAGGGATTTTTTTTATGGCCCATCACCTTTGTGTACACATGCACGCGCGTGTGTGTGGGGCCACCTATTTATAGGTGGAAAAGTTTTGTCTTCTTCCTTCAATTGTTTGGTCCAACATTTGTATTTTGATTTTTTTTTTAAAAGAGCAACATCAATGTCAATTTAATGAGAAAAATCAATAATTTTAAAAATGACATGTTAAAAGCTGAATGCGTTGAAAAGACATTTGAAATTTAAATCTTTTTGAGACAAAGTTGAAAATGACGTAAATACATCAAAAACATAATTGTTTTAGGTTTTTATTGTTTTTTGTTATTTTATTGGTTTTTTTTTAAAAAAATTAATTTTAAAAATAGGGTCGGAACAAAAATAAAAAAACCAAATGATTAGAGAAAAGAACCTTCGTGCTAGCAAAATAAACAATATGGGTGACATGGTTGATGCCATAGAGAATTGAATTATACAGTAGAGAAGAAGCAAATGGACTATACTCTATGAGGAATAGAGATGTGGAACAACACTGCAGCATTTAAAGCAGGCCGAGGTCGATCGGTGGCGCAAGGTTACAGGTGGAATATTGCATATTGGCGTGACAGGACAGCAGTATGGCGCATGCAGTATAAATGTACATTTGCCAGATATTTGGTGGGCAGGGCATCGGGGAGAAATACAGAGAAGGGGATGATATTGTAAACAGAATAGCTGCATACTTACTGGATACTGCTAGAACAATAACAGGGGAAGGAAAACGAAAAATTTTGAATGTTTTTTTTGTACTCAACTTTTTTTTTTTTTGTTTTTTTAAACTATTGATGGGATTGAGAATTAACATCGGCGGCCCCTGCGGCAGACTAGGGCTCCAGCATTTGAAGTGATGACCCCGACCATCGATGAGGACTTGGCCCCTAAGCTTGAGGCCCTGGCATAGCTGGCTGCAGCTCCAGCTCCTGATGCAATGAAGTAGGCTCCGTTTAGCAGGAGGTCGCCTTCTGATCTCCAATTCCAATGCCTCCATACTCCAGTTTCCGTGTCTACCCTTTTTGTCACCTGCCAGTATAAATTTTGTTCTCATGACTGTAATCATCACATGATCATCGCTATCACAAGAAATTGCATGTTCATTTAGTATACCTCTTTGGCAAAAGCGTTGGCAGGGGCAAGATATCTGTTGCCCTGGCTATTAATCGTGGGATTAGCGCTTCCTCCAATGGCATACATTTCCCAGTGCGTGTAGTCGTTGTTCACTACGTGGAAATACCCATGCCTGCATCTGCAAGGTTTATGAATTGACCTCGTTAAGATCATTCTATAAATCCTACGAGGAAACCGCACAAGGGATGCATATATATATATATATTGATGGTCAGTTACCGGGGCATTCTCTGGATAAGACCTTCACCAAAATGGTTATAGGCAATGGTCACTTGCATCCGCTTATCTCTTTTATAGGAGTCACTGTGGCCTAATAGCATAACCTGTTAATTCATTTTTGAAGAAAATCTCAGTCATTCTACACTGTTATAAGCTCATATAATAAAATAAAAAAACAAGAATTGATGGATAGAAAGCATAATTGACCTCGTTATGGTGAGTGAAATAGTTGTTCGAGATGGTAATGGCGGTGGACCCCATTATAGCGTCAATAAGGCCATCTGCGCAATTTGAAAGAGAATTGTGATCAATCCAGATGTGGCTTGCTCCGAAAATGGAGATACCATCTCCGTCAGCCATAGTTCTCCACCCATAATGGCTAGGCGAGCTACGAACCATCGCATTGCCTGTACTCTTACAATCATGTATATGGAGACCATGAATTATGACATTCGAGACAAACTGGATGGTGATGCAAGCCCCATTGGCAATGTGGACATTGGTTCCGCGAGCATCTATGGTCTTGAAGCTGTTCATGATAAGCTCTTGCTTGAGGGTAATCACCATGTCCCTCTTGAACACAATCCACAAAGGCTGGTCTTGAATGACGGCATGGCGTAGAGTCCCTGGTCTTGGGTTAACAGGGTCATCATCGCCAGGGTTGCTAACAACATAGTATTTTCCATCGCGACCTCCGACAGCATTGCGTCCAAAACCAATGCCACAGTTAGCAAGGCGCTTTCTGTGGAGTTGCCAATGGGGATCACATCGCCAACAATCATCAATAGGATTGCCAGTTACGCATGAGAAAAATCCCAATTTCCTCCTTTCAGTGCTGTTGCGTATGCTCCTGGTAAAAACAGAAATCACGGTTATGAAATTGCTATCACCGTCGTCTAATTAATCAAGTTGTTCCTTTCCTTTTCCAATGAGTTGACACGCGAGTTACTAATTATCCACGAGTAACCAGTCTGAAGTCCAAGTTAAAGCACGTGTAGCAGAAAAATAAGAACGAAAAGGCAAACAGTTGTGTACATTTATCGCAACAACATTAGATGTGTTCAAAGTCGCGGACCAATATAGTGTAAGTATTTAATCAAACACTTGGAAGTTAAAGCAGGCTGTCCCGCTTCAAGATGTGTAGGCCATGTGATGGGAGATGGATACGGTGCGTACGGAAAAGCGCGTGATTCTCTCCCTCAATTGGCTGTGTATGAAATAAATGCAAGACTGGGGGAACGAATTCCTGTCTGGTACTTAGTGTGTCGGTGGACAATAAAAATGTGGACATTTAGTGAGTTCATGGTGGCCCTATTAGATAAATTGAGCAGCTGCTGGATCAACAAAAAGGACTTGGATAAAGGCATACGGTATGAAACCAGATCTGTGCTAAGTGACTTGTATCTACTGTCTCTTGACAGGCTGGAGAATAGGAGAAGAATCTAAGTTGTCTTCCCCACCTGGTCTTTTTACAGGGCAATGTACGTAATTAATACAGTTCCAATAAATCTAAAATGTGAATTTTAGCCTTGCTGGAAAAATTTATGAATTTATAATGGTGTGAAAGAATAACAACAGCTCAATTCTTTAGAAGTGGGACAGAACTTGAGTGAAATTGATTGTAGAATTTAGTGGCAACTGGAGGTGAAATCCTATATTATATATAAACAACGCAGATTAGCACCCATAATTTGATTCAAGAAACTAACTTATCAGTAAAATTCGAAGACTCAATGCAAAAAGATATAAACTCTACCATCAGAAGGGTTTGGCATGCTAGATATCCTGCAATCTGGTAAAAGCAAAAGTCAGCATGCAAAACGGCATCTCCTCTGAATATTTTTTTTTTCTCTCGTTTAATGTACACTCAAACTCAACAATGACTTCTTAAAAGGCATTAAAAAGACCATTAAATAATCACAGGCGCATTTGATATAAAGCTAGTGTACTTGTGAATGAGATTTGGACTGGGAAAGAAGACGAGGACAGGAAATAAATTAAGGGCGTGGTGCGCGGATCTCAGGACATGTGCATGTGCATAAACTGGCAGCAAGATTAAAAGGTGGAAGGAGAGAACGCAACAGTAGAGAACATGGTTGTTGATTAATCCTCAAACGATAGATGGGAGCTTCTTGAACAATAATTTAAAGGGTCTTTTATTTATCACAAAAACCGACAGTAACAGAGAACCAAAAGCGCATAGACATTAACATGGATGAAGCCAAACAGCTAGAAATTATCCTTAGATTTAAACAAGCCTTCTTTTACCTTTTCCCTTTTTTTTTCCCACCTGATTAGTAGTTAGTAACGTGTATTGAGGCTTCATATATACCATTTGTCATTGACTCTTTTGACTGAAACTTCAACACCAGTGAGGTAAAAAAATACATCTAACGTTCCGAAAGACCAGTAGAGACTATGCTTGATATACATATCCTATATTTATTTATTTATTTATTTATTTATTCCCCTTAATATTTCCAACAACAGGACTCTTCTCCAACAAATATAGCTTCAAACTAGCCACAACATTTGTCGTTGACTCTTTTGTGTTTGACAGGAATTTCAGCACCAGCGAGGTGAGAATGACATCTAATGTTCCAAAAGAGCAGTAAGAGCTAAAAACTATACTTAATGTTAAATAAAGAAGACTAGATCAGGGTTTACTTTTGGGTTTAAATATGCACAAGTCATGTAGTCTCTTCGTAGCTCTAAAACTTAAGAAGTGCATTCAATGGAATCACGAGATTTATGGAAATAGAATGGCATTTGCAGAATAAAATAATAACTTAGCATGCATTAGACTTGCTCTTAGTAATTCTCATGGGAAGAGGGATCCAAAATAAATAAATTAAAAAACAAAAAACAAACCAGAGAGAAGGAGAGAGGCACTCACTCATCAACCATTGCAGCCACCTCCTCTGAATCCTCTACAGTATGCTCGTTCCATGCATCATCAGACCTGAAAACATACAAGTAAAACTGAATTTTAATTCAAAATGAAGACATTTTCACATATTTGATGCCTCACAAAATCCTGTTACTCGAGTAAGGTCATTTTCGTACATTAAAAAAAACCCAAAGAGTGCGATTCTAACAAATCTAAGCAAAACGAATTAACGATCGGTCCGGATTAATTTTCCGGGCGCGATCTCAATGGCTTAAAATTAACGGATGTTAGATAGATTCCGCTCGATTTCATCCAACGGTCCGAGTCCCACCATTTTCAACGTTTACGATTGGGACCTCTGTTCAGATTTTTAACTTGTCTGTTACTCACCACTCTGCCATCGACGAGTTCTTTGACCTTAGCAACTCCTGCGTTTCCTTCAACCTGATAGAATAAATACAAAATATCATGACGACTCTGCGTTGAGCACTAACATTTTCTTCTTAATTCATTCAATGCACTAGACATTAAGCAAATAGAAAATGCTCGTATACGGAGATTATTTTGGAGCTTGCAATGAAGATCACGGTGATTCAAATGTGAAAAAAAATGCACCTCTGTTTCCATTAATTCCTACTGCAGTCTTCTATATTGAATGAATTCTCATCAAGATGTACCTCAATTTCAGCTCGTCTTTCTCTTCCGCAGCGTTTACACTGAGAAACATAACTAGAACCAGCAATGTCCATGTACAAAAGCATCTTAGCGAAACCGCCATTGTTGAATCAAAGAACACACACTCTCTTATAATTGCTCTTTCTATTCTCTCTTTCTCTAGAAAAGAGAAAATCTCTCTGTTTCTTTTTCTGTGCACTGATGAAGAAGAAGAAGAAGAAGAAGATGGAGTCAGAGAAGAGGTGAAGCTGAGCTCTCTTTTTTATAGTGAAAATTAAACGTCTGTCAAGCCTATATCACTTGCCTAACTTTTTCATTTAACCCTCCTTTTTAACTCTAGTTAAGTTAATTGACCCTCTAATATTAACCACATTTAACCGCCACCCTACCTCCCTAACCGCTACTAACTGATTTCTTCTCTCTCTCCCAAAGAAAGAGTGAGAGAGAGAGCCTTTAAGTCTCCACGTCTCATGTGTGTCGGTCCATCACGTGCCAGATCACCTCCTCTCTGACACATCAGCTCACAATCACTGGGGACCACCGTGGCCTTGTCAGCTTATTTATTTTGATTTACTGGTATTTGGTACTCGCTTTTGACGTTGGGTTAATGGTACTCGCTAGTAATGTTTGCCACGCTGTCACATGTTTTTAGAATCCGGTTTCCTACGAATTTGTCTGTTGATTGTAAGATGTAAGTCGTTGACAGCTGTCCAGCTCATGAGTACGGTAAAAAGGGTCTATACTCTTCAAGGTTACTGGTTCTTCCGGTTTGTGTCTCTGTGCAAATTCCCACGTAAAATGTTTCCCGCTAGTTTCCCGCGCTTCCCCTTTCCTTTCTTCCTTTCTCAATACAAATTTGTTCAGTTTTGACTCGTGTGTTAGGCTTGCTTTCTTTATGTATAGTTATACTGGGCTATACAGTGGGCTTTTTTTTTTCAATAAAAAAATCTTGAAAACCTTAAAATTTGAAAGTATTGAGTTTTCCTGTAGAGCTTGG
>Ga0325403_1006402_pt1 | contig 11197 bp, 10 predicted proteins | sample PopdelMetagenome_19_FD_205665 | JGI IMG/M metagenome (GOLD analysis project Ga0325403, IMG submission 205665) | Populus deltoides microbial communities from Bellville, Georgia, United States - Xylem-PdKOR-R4 | ecosystem: Host-associated > Plants > Phyllosphere > Stem > Wood/Secondary xylem...
AAGAAGAAGAAGAAGAAGAAGAAGCAACATTGCAAACTGGAAAGTGTTCATGAGAAAAAGAAAGTTGCACATTTGAACCCATAATCTGTCACTTTTATCATATAGCTACAAGATACATTTCTTGCTTTACATCCAAGCTGACACATGGAAGTATACTTATTGAAAGATAAGCTGTATTGCAACTACTTCCATTGCAACTGTTATAAAGGATTAGGAGAAAGCCTGGTAAATTTGTCACTTGCATGTGAAAAATGTATATGTCGAAAGACAAGAAGACATTATTTAGATTTTGAGTGCAGGCATCATTTGTCTAATAACTGATTCACATATTCTAGTATAAGCTATATACTCTTTGGATGGTTCATATTATGGAAATGCATATGGGACCAGAAATTCATAATCTCTACCATATCTTCGTTGTCAGATACATCAGTTAATGTCAGCGTTCACTTTCTTATTTTACTACAATATCCCTCCCAATCCAATGAATCCATCATAAATGGATGAAATTAAGGTTGCTACATTCAACATGTGTTTAAACAGTGATGGACGGTCTCCTTGATTAGTGAATGGTTGAAACCTTTAGGTAAGGTTTGCTGGCATGATAACTATAGGAATATAACAAGAAGGCATTAAACTTCTGTATAAATAGCATATCAAACCGCCTCATATACCCACTACCTAAGAAACTTGCCGAGATGTTCTGGCCAATTACTTGAACCTCTGCTATCAAAGGGTTTTTCACCTCTTTCTTTCCGTTTCTTAGAATTTCTGCCATTGTTCTTATGCCCTCCAGAATCCAATCTTACACGAATACATTTTGATGAAGCATCTGGTCCATCGGTGGTGTCAGTGACGAGGAACTTGAAGTTCTGCTTGAAGAAATTATGCACTGCCTGAAAAAATTCAAAGTAGCAATTATCTAACAACAGAAATGCATGAGACCAGACTAAAGCAGGCCAAGCATCCTCTTTCATAGGCTCTTACTTTTGGCATCTAAAACCAAATTAAGATCGACTCATTCTAGTTAGATTCTTGGCTTGAAAACATCCAGCTAAAAAAAATATCCACCTAACATAACGATCAAATTTATTTCAACAAGGACCAAAACTAACTGCACATGCCAAGTCATGAACATACGGAAAGTAATTTTTCAAATTGAAAACTAACCGTTCGATGTGTTTTATCAGAATCCGGTGAGAGCACGATATGTGGAACGCTATCTTCACTTTCAGTACGAGAGTCAACTTGACTTATCAAACTTTCCAACTTTTCAGAGTCAGAATCACCAGCAAGAGATCTAAACAATTCAATTTCAGCTTCATAACTCTTACTTTCACTCATTTTCTCATCAGATACCTTTGCCTCACACTCCTTAGTTTCCTCCACCATCTGAACCAAGAAAGGGGACAAACTTCAACACTAAAAACCTTTTAAAGACATACCCAAAAAATTCAGAGTACAAACTCTACAAAGAAACCCAACGGAAAGTAACAAGCCCACCTGAGGAGGAGGCTCCAAACAGATCAGGTGAACCACATTTCCATCAGTATCAACTTCATTTACAATAAAATCAGCATACCTGGAAAACACCAAAAAAAAAAAACACAAAGCATCGAAATTTGTTCCTTTTTCATTAAAAATGCTAAAAAGATTCAAATTTAGAAGGGCCCAGTTGAAATTAAGTGCAATACATGTGTGTGAATTTAGACTTGTACATTGATAGTGTGTTTATGGGGTTGTGGAATTTGAGGAATCACTTGCCTTTGTTTGAGGATGCCACGAAAACCAGGGAGTTGAGAGATGTAACAAAGGATGCCAACGTCTGATTCTTCCATGGCTTTTGATGTTTCCATTGTCGGAGTTTTGATTAAAAAAACAAGAACAAGCAGTGATTGGAACTGGAACTGGAACTGGAACCCTGGAAGTTGAAAGTCTGGTTGGTTGCCCTTTGTAGGGTTTTAGAACTTGTTTGAGCAGCTGTAGGTGTTTTAAGTGGATATAACTTGTGTTTTTCAAAAATAATTTTTAAATTGTTCTTTGTTTAGAAAAGTGGTAAATTAATGTTTTTTATATATTTTTTATGTAATAATATTAAAAATAAAAAAATATATATTTTAATAATTTTTAGTTAAAAATATTTTTAAATGTATGATGAAACACACATTTACAATTTCTTTAAAATCATAATCCTCTGTGAAATATAAAGATAAATAATTGAAAAATAATAATTAATTTTAAACACAACCAGTATAAATAAAAATCGAACACAAAAAGAAAATAAATGAAAAGGTAAAAACAATAAGAACATTACTAGAAAAAATTTCAAAATAAAAGTGACAATATTCTATTATTGTTCATCTATTTTATGTTTTTAGCATTTATTCATTTTCACAGTCAATCAAATGTTAATGTCGAATTAAGATTATATATATATATATATATATATAATTTATTTAATTTAAAATTGAACTCTATTATTTATTTTTATTTACTTTCTATATAATTTTTTTACTAATTTTGACAATAAAATAAGTTATGTTATGTCTTCGTTTTTTTTATCTTTCTCTGTTCAATTTAGTTTTCTTAAAAAATTTTATTTTAAAATTAAATTACTAAATATAAATATAAGATATTTATTCTCATAATATTTTGTTTAATTTGCTTTCCAATGTATGCAACCTTTTGTGGTGTCGACATGGAGCCTTTCACAACTGTGTATGAATCATCTTGATAAATTATAATAACGTAAGTTATTTCAAGTATTTTTATTTATGATTTTCTATTTAATTTAGTTTTTTTTAATTAAATTATTAATTATAAACATGAAATACAAATCTCATGATATTTTGATTAGTTTGTCTTTTGGTTTGTTTCTTAAAATGCTTATATGACCTCTTTTAATGCAAACATGAAGTCTTTTGCAATGGCACTTGAATCATCTTAATAAACTATTTTTTTGTGGCCGAGCGATGGTAGGTCTCTAACATAATTTTCTTTTATCTCGTTTTAAATATGATTAATTATTATATTTTTTTGAGTTATTTACAACATATTTTTTAAAATTATATTATTAAATTAATTGAGTTTACTGTAATAGGTTAAGCTAATAATCCAAATCTCATATTTTTTATATTCATTTAAAAACACTAGCATCAACTTAATATTTTTCTTTCGTGTAAGGAAAAACTTTACTTGAATGGTGATGTAGCGCAAATCACCTGTCCAATAAATATTGTTTATATATGTATTTAGAATGATATATATATATATATATATAAAATTAAAAGACGATTCAATAGATAACGAAGTTTTATTCCGGATTTAAATTAAGGTTTTCAAACATGTTTTAGAAAATATTTGAGAAAGTAGTTATTTTTTTATTATAAATATATTAAAATAATATTTTTTTAAAAAAATTAATTTTAATAATAATATATCAATACGATAAAATATATATATTTTTTAATTTAAAACAAAAAATATTAAAAAATAACAAATCGTTTAACCAGGGCGTCGAACGCTGCCTTAAAACAAAATCGTTAGTGATCGCAGATCCAAAAAATAGCCGGCTAAGAAACAAAGTCCTCAAACTCTCTCCCACATAGAAACGCGAACAGAGAGAGAAGGAAAGCAGATATGGTGACCAAATCAGAAGAGACAGAATTGAATAGATTGGAGAGTCAAGTGGACAATGGAGGAGGAGGAGCATGGGAGTATCTCTGCTTGGTTAGAAAGCTCAAAGTTAGGCGTTCTGACAAGGTGTTAAAGCACGGTTTATCGATCCTGAATGATTCCAAGAAAAGATCTAGTCTTGGTTCTGAAGGTGTGTACTTTCTCTCTTTCGATTGGTTGTTTTATTGATTTTCTCATCCGGGCTTTGCTCAATTATGGTAGATTTTGAGTCTTTTGGATTCAGTTTTGTTTCCGGGTTTGAAAGTTTGGAGCTTGATTTGAATTGGGTTTGAGTAAGAACTAATGTGATTATGTAATTTGGTTAGTCAGTTATGAACTTTTTTGTTTCTTTGTTGAATAATTGAGATCTGAGGTCTTGAAACTTGATATTAATTGGTTATGGATTGCTGACACACACTTTGTGCTGGCTGTTTCGATGATTGAAGCTCCCTTTTTTATGAATTACTTGACTCGATTATATTCTTATACTGATTTATTGTTACTTCTTTTTTGATGTAGAATGGACTCTATATGAAGAGGTTGCAATTGCTGCTATGGACTGTCAATCTCTTGAGGTTGCAAAGGTAACAGTCGTTTCATTGCAGCTCAATGTTTTTTGGATTTGAGTTTCAAATCTCTGTCACTTTAGGTGCTTTAGCAGATGTTTCTACTCATCATTAAAGAACTAATTTATGTAGATCAAGCATAGTTAATATATTGCATGGATTTTTAACATCTGAGACTTGTCTCACACCTTTTATTGTTCTTATAGTTTATAATCTCGCCTAGGCACTCAGTAGAAGCTATCGCAAATGATGCTGGTTGTTCATTTAGATGATATGTCCTCATTCCTTAAGATGTCATTAGTTCAAAGAAATAAAATTCATATCTATGCCCCACCATACTTCTTAGTTCTTTTGACATTAAGTATAGCATGAAACCCTGTGTTCTGATTGCTGGTGAAGTGTATTTTGCACAAATCGTTGTTCACCTGTGATTTAATTGATATTTCATGCTGGCAATAGATTTAGTTTGGTGATATGTGATTTTCTGAATGTCGGCTCGCAGTTGGTATTTATTTGGTTCCAGAATGATTTTATGTATTTATATATTTTTATTATTTTAGACTTTATCTTTGCTTCTGTTCTTTCTTAGCCCTTGTCCCATAACAAAATGTGCTTAGAATGTTCATTTGTATCACATTATTCATCAAATTATCTTGCTCCCGAGTTTTTTATTATTGATGTTTGCCTTTCCTCAACTGTCTAATTTCTTACTTGCCTATGGGGCATGCTAATTTTTTTCTAATCAAATTGAAACTTCATCATAATAGATTTTATTTTTCTGAACATTCTAATTTAGAATGTTGAGGTAAATTGAGTAAAGAGAGATTTTTGTACATGTTGCTGCCAAGGCTATCTATCCTTGAAACTTCATTCGTATCTCTTGTTTTTTCTTTATGTTTTCTTTCTTCTCTCTTTTGTGCATTGCCTTTCAAGACAACTGTTATATACTTGAGTCTTGCATCCATAGGTGTATTTGAGCTTATTTGACTCAACTCATATGCATTTGTTGGTTACTGTAGTTGGGTGTTATGAGATTCTCTGTTTTGAAGTTGATGCAATTTTAAATCTGCAATCTTTTGCAGGACTGTGTAAATGTGTTGCGGAAGAAATTTCCAGAGAGCAAAAGAGTTGGTAAGTTAAAAATACCATATGACCAACCATTAAAGTGTGCTTCAGTGTGTTTATGAGTGTGCATGGGAACTAATGATGAATTTTGGCCTTCTTTTTGTTCATGATTGTTCAATTGCATGCAATGCATAACCCTACCAGGCAATTTTCCTACCATTTAATAGCTATGCATTAAGAAATTCGAAGATCACATCCTCATTTTTAAATTGCCCTATAAGGTGAGGTGGCAGCTTGTTTTTTTCTTTAGTGATAGTGTGGATAATGAGGCACTGGACTTCAAATATGATATCTAAATGTTAATACCATGACCACACACATTCCTTCTTGTGGCTATAGGTGTTTGCTCAAGAGTTGAGAAATGGAGAGGGCTGGATTTGTTTTTGGTTCAAATGATAGAGGTCCTTATATAAGATTTGCATAGTGTGGGATTAGGAAGGGGGGGGTGACCTTTCGCTGGTGTTATCTTTTGATGCTTATTGTCCTTTAGTTGAAGTGGCCTGTGTTGCTGATTAGGGCCAAAAGATCTTATATACTTCAATTACTTTTGGTTCAGGCTGTTATATTTATAAATTTTTATTGGTGGGCTTTGCCATGTTTGGCTGATTTAAATTTAATAATATGAATATTTCCTTCTTTTGTTTTTCAACAGTAATCTTAAGGAATGTTTTTACTTGAATATTAACATGTGTGGCATGGTTTTCTGTTTTGACACAAATCACAGGCAGGCTGGAGGCACTGTTACTTGAAGCAAAGGGATCTTGGGGAGAGGCTGAAAAGGCATACTCAAGCCTTTTAGAGGACAATCCTTTTGATCAGGTAAATTTTTGTATCCAAGTTTTCTCAAAATTAAAATTCCTTTTAAAGCCTCATTTTACTGTCTTTCTCAACTGTGAATTATAATTGTTGTTAAATTGTTGTTAATTAACAAAAACTGATGTTAAAAATCAAGCTACTTTCATTTTTCTTATGTAGGTAGTACACAAGAGAAGGGTAGCTTTGGCAAAGGCACAAGGCAATTTGTCAGGGGCAATCGAATGGCTCAATAAGTATCTAGAAACGTGAGGCACAAACCTCCTTTCTTGCAGTTTTGATTATATTAGTTTAACATGGGACTGATTTTTTTTTTTTTTTCCTCTTTGCTTTCGTTAGATTTATGGCTGATCATGATGCCTGGAGAGAACTTGCTGAGATATATGTCTCCTTGCAAATGTGAGGAATTTTCCTTTTTCATATTATATGTTAGGAAAGCTACTGTCTACCAAATGACCACCACCGTGTTGCTGCTGTATTATTTATCAGTAGCTTAAGCCCTGTTTCTGCTTTGATAAATCAGGTACAAGCAAGCAGCTTTCTGCTATGAGGAGCTCATATTATCTCAACCTACGGTTCCACTCTTTCATTTAGCATATGCTGATGTGAGTAACTTCTTTATTTTGGTTATATCATCCCGCCCTACAGTTCCAATCTATCATTTAGCATTTGCACAAGAGTAGCAACAGATCAATTCATATAACGACTTCTTTTATGATGAGCACTAAATTGCCTTTGCTTTCCTGAATCAACAGGTGCTTTACACTCTTGGTGGACTCGAAAACCTTCAGACAGCAAGGAAATATTATTCTTCCACCATAGATTTGACTGGGGGCAAGAATACCAGGGCGCTTTTTGGTATTTGTTTGGTGAGCTACCTCATCCTCTTCCTTAATGTGTATGCACGCATGCGCAAATATTTCACTTCAGAATGTAGTTACATGTATTAGGTGATGCTGGGATTGAATTTTTTTTATTAGGTTCTATTTTCACCTTCCTCAGATGTTTATATAAGCCATGTGCTAGCTTTATTATCATTAGGAGTCTCTGTTTTCTGTTTTCTGCCTTTGACATGGTTTCTAAACTGTGTGACTAACAAGGAATTTATTATTCTTGTTATCCAGTGCACGTCAGCCATTGCACAATTTTCAAAAGGACGAAACAAGGAAGACAAGGACTGTCCAGACTTGCAATCTTTGGCAACTGCAGCTTTGGAGAAAGAGTACAAGCAGAGAGCTTCGGACAAACTTACTGTGCTTACTTCAGCTTTTAAAAGCTTGAAAGTTTCGTCATAACTGGTTGCTATTTTTGAAGATCTTCTTTGTTGCCCCATATTCCAAGATCTGAAGTGGCCCTCAGTAACCTAGACCAAAAGCTAAAATTCACAAACACTGCAGATTCGTATAATTTAAATGCATTATACTAATAATCTTCGTGTGTTATCTCTTTCCTTGATTTTTTTTCTTTGCTGAGTCCTTGACATGAGGATTTGATGTATTATTTGGAATGCTCAGTTTCACAGACTAGGAAAGTTACAAGGCTTTTATCCTCTCTTGCCTAATTTAGATTTTATACACTTCCTGTTTCCCTCTTATTTCGCTGCCTTCATTGTTTCAATTGCTCAGTTTTACAGGGCCAGAGATTCGCCATCCGTTCCGCGTCTGTCATGGATGCCAAATTTATGGAATGTGTAAAGTCTGGATGTCGTGTTAGTCATTTATGAATTCTTGGATGCATGTGATTCCAAGGGTTTTCATTCTACCATGTACAATATACATGGTGTGATCTTGCTTGGGATGCACGGGAGTACAAGTATACCGTATTATGGTAGTTTTTGTAGTTTTTTTCAAACTTAAATTTTTATTATAATTTAAAATTAAAAACATGTTTGATAAAACCAAAAAACTTACCGTATCTCGTTAGGATGCACAGAAGATACTTTTGGATATTTAGCACGAAGGGGGAATGTGGAGATGGGGAAGGAATGCTATCGGGCAACCCAAAAAAGGCTGGAGTTTATGGATTCACCTCGGCCAATTTCTCTGATTAAGGCAAATTCCGAATAGTTATTTGCATCTTCCAGTCAAGGCTATATGCTTATTATTTTTTATGAATAATAAATTTTATATTTTATCTTCTTTTTATATTTGTTTTTTTAAAAAAGAAATTATTCAAGTTTCTCTCAGAAAATTTTCCATGCCGTTGTACCTTAGTTTTAAAAAATAAATAATTTCTGTTGCATAATACATAGTAAAATCTAAAGAAGAAAAAGAAAAAAAAGGGGGCAAAGATAATTAAGCAGCAAAACGGTGGCGCGTATGCATGCAAGAAACCCTAGTGAAAATGGAAGATAAAAAAGGCAAACCCTAATAGGATTTGTATATAAATATAAAGGACCAACCTTTACTGTCAGTCTGTTTTCTCACCACAGCAGCAGAAGAAGCAGAAGGCAGCGATCAAACCCTAAAACTGCTTGCTGTTCTCTAAACATGGCCGTCGGGTACACCCCCCCCCCCCCCTCTCTAGAATCTATACACTCTCTTTCTCGGGTTATTGATGTGTTTGGTGTTGTTTTGCAGGAAGAACAAGAGGATTTCAAAGGGAAAGAAAGGGGGGAAGAAGAAAGCGTAAGTATATCTGCCAAGAGTACAAGAAGAAATCCTTTATTTTCTAGTTATTATGCATTTATTTAGAGATTTCGTGGTGGGTTTTTCTCTGATTTGATGAAAAAAATTGAAACAGAGCTGATCCATTTTCAAAGAAGGATTGGTATGTTGTGAAGGCACCATCTGGCTTCACTGTCAAAGATATTGGCAGAACCCTTGTCACCAGAACACAAGGAACTAAGGTCTCGTCTCTTTTTTTTTTTCCTTTTGTCTTTACATATTTCATTTGCTATTGTTTAACTGAATTTTTATTAAATGATATTGTTCCCCTTGTTATTACTTTTGGTTTAAAAGAGGGGAGAATGCATATTCTTGTCAAAGATTTTTGCATGTGTATCTGTTGTAGTGTTTTTGAAGCACTGAGTTTGCTTTAATTTCTTGGAAAATATAAGGATTAATAAAAATAGAATAATGTGCTATCTGGAAATTGTAATGGACGACCTATGTGACTGTCTTATGATGCTTAGTGCTAATCTATTTGTAAGAGAGTCGAGTGATGGATGTGTTGCATGTATTCTGGATCCTTGCTTTAATATTAGAGTGATGCATAGAATGATCTATGGATATCCATACAATAAGATTTTATTGGGGTTGCTTATTTGCTGCTGCGTTGTTGTATCAGGAATAGCTGGTTGAAAGTTCTACTGTAAATAGAATTCTGGTATATTTTCAGGTGTTTGTTTTGTTGTTTGTTCAAATTAGATTTGGCTTGTTTTTAACAGATTGCTTCCGAGGGGTTGAAACATCGAGTTTTTGAAGTATCTCTTGCTGATCTTCAAAATGATGAGGATCATGCCTTCAGGAAGATCCGCCTCAGAGCTGAGGATGTGCAAGGGAGGAATGTGCTGACAAACTTTTGGGTGAGTACTTTTTGTGGCATAAAATTTTATTATCGAACAAGTAAGGCCATGATTCTGCTTTTCGGTGTTTTGTTATATTGAAGTTTTCTCAAATTCTTCTTTTCATTCTAAATTTCAGGGAATGAGCTTCACAACTGACAAGCTGAGGTCTCTGGTTCGAAAGTGGCAAACACTGATTGAAGCCCATGTGGATGTCAAGACCACTGATAACTACACCCTCAGGATGTTCTGCATTGCATTCACCAAGCGGCGTCCAAACCAGGTCAAGCGAACATGCTATGCCCAAAGCAGTCAGATCCGTCAGGTTTACATTTTTCTCCCTGATTTATGTTTTCAACTGATGATGCACTAGTTGCGTGTGTTAACTCTTGGTTGGTTGATGGGCTGTTCCTAATGTCAGATTCGTAGGAAGATGAGGGAAATTATGGTCAACCAGGCTTCATCCTGTGACTTGAAAGATTTGGTGCAAAAGTTCATCCCTGAGGTGATTGGTAAGGAGATTGAAAAGGCAACAGCTGGTATATACCCTTTACAGAATGTCTTCATCCGAAAAGTCAAGATTTTGAAGGCTCCCAAATTTGATCTTGGAAAATTAATGGAGGTATATTTCTCGTGCTTATTCTACAGTTTCATATTTTTATCACAATATTGCAACAGAAGAATCTCGAATTGCACCGTTAAACATGCTCACTTGAAATGTTGGAGTGCTAATGTATTGATGGGGCGGTCCTTTTCCTGCTGTTCTTGTGCAGGTTCATGGTGACTACTCACAGGATATTGGTGTGAAGATTGATAGACCTGCTGATGAAACAATGGCCGAGGGGGAGACTGAAGTTGTTGGAGCTTGAGTTCTTTTGGATTAGGATAGTCACTACTTGCTTATTAGCATTTCAAGTAGAAATTATATATTGATGAAATTTTGTTCTTTTCAAAACTGTGTCCACTACTTTGTACCTGGATCTGAGGTTTCTTGATATATACTCGCTCTCCTTATTTAAAGTTTGCTCTTTGCTGATGTAGGATGTTTCTTCTATAATAAAATGGTTGAAATTACTGGATTCATGAAACATTTCAAACGTAGTAGATATTGCCACCCACAATTGATAATTGCCCTCCACCCTACCATGTCTCTCCAAAATTCACCCCCTTACATGCCACTCCAATATTTCAAATGATATGAAATGATGAATTTTTATAAGATTATGGGAATTTTTTTTATATAATTTATGGGATTTCTCTCTCTCTTAACCTTGTTATAAATTCTCATATTATACCGACACCAATGAGATGATGAGTGTGACTTGTTCCTCTTATGTATTTTATAAGATAATTTCCCTCATTTTAATCCAAAATAGATTCAAATAACTTGTTTATACAAAATGAATTAGATTCACGTATGTGCATAGTCAGTAATTCTAATAGAATGCAAGATAAGTGTCCTCATAATAATGATCATATCCCAAAAAACCATTGGAACAAAAGCAAATGACAT
>Ga0325403_1006405_pt1 | contig 11195 bp, 6 predicted proteins | sample PopdelMetagenome_19_FD_205665 | JGI IMG/M metagenome (GOLD analysis project Ga0325403, IMG submission 205665) | Populus deltoides microbial communities from Bellville, Georgia, United States - Xylem-PdKOR-R4 | ecosystem: Host-associated > Plants > Phyllosphere > Stem > Wood/Secondary xylem...
GTGATCGGATCAACTGGCCCCGAAACATTATATCATAGCTCTGCTATTAAAATATAAAAAGAAAAGTTACTATTTAAGACACTAATTCAAGCGCAAGATTGAGATTATAACATAAATTTGTTTTAAAATATTTTTTATTTAAAAATATATTAAAATAATAGTATTGATTTCATACTTAGACAAAAAATAAGTTATTAATCACAATAGATTCTATTATCTAGTTTGTGGGTTTGATTGTTGATCCATATTACTCGATTATAGATTTGGCAGGTTTACCTATTAAACCTGACATGTTTTTTTTAGTCTTTTAATTTTTTTTAATTTTTTTTTATTTCACTTATTTTAAATATTGGATTGATTGGGAAATAAAATTCATAGTTTATTTTTTTATACTTTGTATAGGATTATCATAATCTTAAATAAATATTTTTTTAGAATTGTTGCTCGATTTTGCAAGCATTTATTTTTATCACAAAATTAAATAAAAATAATTTTTAAAAACAAAAAAGTTATTAAACTAATTGAAGTTTATGATTCCAAGTCGCAGGATGACCAAGGTCAATTCAATTTGGCATTGTCTTAATATTTTTTTAAAAAATTATTATCTTAAAGTTTTTTTAAAAGTTATGTCATGTTTTTACCAGTCATTTAAATTATTTTTGGACCTATTAAATTGATTAATTCACTTTAAGTCAACTCACATATGGTTTAATTGGAAACTCTAGCTAAATATAGAACCAAATTAACAAGTTTTAAGATAGAATCCATTGGTAAAATTTAATAATATTGTTAAAAAAGTCTTTATAAGCATAATATTTTTTTTTAAGTTTAAAAAGAATAATTCAACTCATTGCGGATTACGAGCGAATTTACTATTTATACATGAAATTGTCTTCAATTTTAATGGTTTACCTTTATCATAGTTGGGAGGCCTTCTATTACCAAAAACTTTAAAATGCTTAGTAAAAATATTCAGATATATTTTACTATTTTTTGTTATAGTATAATTATGTTTTTTTGTCTTTCCAAGAAAAAAACAAAAGGTTTATGAATTGAGGACAACTTAATTTATTTATATAATCTATTAATCATTATAGATTTAAAATAAACAACTCTAAAATAAAAATATTATACACCACAATATTGATAGCCATGATCGTTGTAATAAGCCCGAACTGAAAGTTCAGAAAATCATACCAGGCCAGACACTATGACAACTTTTTCCGACGGCTTAAATTCCAGTGTCCACTGTCCAACACTCGTCAAGTAATGGCCTTGAATTTAATCATCCACCGGTCCTCCTGTCCTCTTACCGATCATCAAAGAAAATAACATCCATTTCGAGGTCCAAGAAGGAAATCAAATAGCCCACGTTCTTCTTGTTCCAAGGAGCGATAACTACCTCCTTGCGTTTTTAATTTTGGATCCATGGTGATCGGGACACAAAGGATTACTGTTTTCTTATTAAATTGCACCGTATTAATATAACTCTGGTGAGTAGGGACCCCACCGGCTCAACCGGGTCTAAGGGTTTGCGTTCTCATCTAAAGTTAGCCGAGCAGTTTATCCCGGAAGGATGGGAAAGTGGGGTCCCGGTGGTTTGTCTTGCGATCGAGGCTTTACATTGTCTTGCCTTGTAAGGTATCTTCGGCCTGCGCCTTCTAGGATTCTATCATTTCTCTCGTGAAAGACTTTTTTAACTTGAAGCTACAGTAATTGTGAAACCACAAGAAGCCTTCCAATAATAATCACAATCCTGATCTTACATCCAGACTTTTGGTGTTTAGTTTTTTTTATCAACAACAGGAACTTGCGAGTATCATCACATTTGCATCATTACGTTCGCATCTTGCTACGTTAGCTTGTCCTGAGGATGGAGGAATAAGTCAAGACAAGAACCATAACCATCCTCTGTGGGGGAAAACTGACTAATTTTAGTTAATGCTGTGCTCAAGAAAAAGGGAAAAACATACGAAAACACTGAATCAGAATCCGGCACAAGGATGGGAACATATTTTGGTTTACAATGGTCATTAAATAAGATTTCAACTGTAACAAGGGGCCCTGTTATGAAGGGCAGGTATTGATGCCCTCTCTATCATGCTGTTTACACTGGCTATATAAGAGCAGAAACAAAAATAAGGATATTTAAATTGACAAAAAAAGAAAAGAAAATGAAGGGAAAAGAGAGAATGGAAAGGGGAAAAATGGGAAAATAGCCCGTTGGGTGGTTGTTTTCACAGAAGCCACGATTTCTGTTCAAAATCAGAGAGGCTGGTCAAGGGCATTTGGGCACTATACAATATACTCTTACCATAAATTGAAAGCTACGAACGTCATTCACCCACCTTTCGTCTCACTTCCTCCAGAGTATGCCCTTCCTTCAGAAAAACAAGCCTGATTTGTGACAACCACGAGTCAAATGAAACAGGGAACCAAACACGTCAACCTGCTAACCACATTCCTGATAGATAACTTAAGAACCATTTACAGCCATTTCTGGTGAGGATTTGGGGGGTGGTATTAATGGACCATCATCTCCAATTATCTGTCCATTTTCTGATGTGCTGTGCAAGCAGTCAGAACAGCTTTTAGGACCAGCAGGATCCTTCTCCCGGTGGTTTTCCTCACTTGAATTGCTGTTGTTATCAGAACAGCTTCTAGAAATGACTGGATCATTCTCTCTATGACTTTCTTCAACTGGGCCTTTGTTTCCATCCAAAGGAGTTATGTGCATGGCAGTTGCAGCTTTCTTGCTGGGCAAGACGGCATGGCTAAGTGTTGAACATAAAGCAGCAAATACACTCTCTTTTGGCTTCGAGTGTTTAGCTAATCGCTGTTTCTTCACTAGGTCAGGCTCCTTATCCTTGGAAGGCAATTTCCGCTTCATCCTAAGGGATTCACTAGTTCCTTCATCTTCCTGTGTTTCTAGCTGTTTCTTAGGAGGTGGTCTATAGTCTTCGTCATCCTCATCATCATCATAATCAACAAGTCCTCCAGATCTTGGACTACAAAATCAAGTGGAAGACATGACAAACATACCGGATATTATAAATGTTTTCCCTGATGTTTACTTTATGAGGCAATTACAATACCTTAATGACGGGTAGCCTGCAGCAACCCCATTGGGAGAGACTGATTGAGCTTGTGCCTTTTGAGTATGGGATGCGGATGCCGTGTCTTCTTCATCACTGCTTAGGTATTCATGTTCAAAAGTCAAGGGTGGGAAGGTCTTGTAAAAAGAGTCTTGGCATCCAAGCTCACTGATCACAAAACATACCTGTCCTCATTGAAGTACTCTTCCTCTTCCTTTTCTAGTGCACGCTCATCATTTCGTTTTCTTGGATCCAATGTGCTACCAGTACTTTTTGCTCCACACTGCTCTAGACACTGGAACTATGCTTGTTAGCACCAAGATACCACAAAGACACATGATAAAGAAGAGAAAATTGGATAAAAGTGAGGAATACCTGCTCATATTTAACTTTTAGAGCCTGAATGGAGGTCAAATGCTCGAATTTGACCAAATCATTCCAGAATGAATCAACTATATACTTGAGCAACAATTTCAAGTTTTCCTGAATAAAACAGGTGTACATTCCAGAATGAATCAACTATATACTTGAGCAACAATTTCAAGTTTTCCTGAATAAAACAGGTTACACCGCAATGAATAGTTCTGGACATATATTCAAAAAGGGGTGACAATATGAGAGTTACCTTGCGGATATACTCAAAAAGCTCTAAAATGGCAGAGTTCAGCAAATTATAACGGTCACCATTGCTCAAAAAGGCATCTACAATTGGTTTGAGGAGGTTGTTCTTGACAAAATGATTTATCAAATGCTCATCCTGTGAGTAAAATATAATTAACGAGTATCAAACATTTATATAATGACAAAGTTGTCAATCTTTCTTTTCGTTAACAGCAGCACCAAAGATTCCTACAAAAGTGAGATAATTTGCAGTATTTTGGATGTATTACTGCCAAAAGAACACTCAGTTGCCAAGTAGAACTTATGCATTTTACTCATAAAATCATATCCAAACGACTAGCAAAAACAATTACAATCAACTTTCAGTGAAATTCATTGAACAGCGACTCTTGTACCACCCAGACCATGAAACAGAAGCATATGAATTTGTGAACCCTTGTGAAGTTCCTGCATCATTGAACAGTTTGAATGATACACAATCTCCTGAATTTCTGATCCCTTCCAATTTTGTTATCAAATAACTCCATAATCATTGCATGCCATAATATACTCAATTTATAAATAAAAATTGTCCATATGGTAACAGCTACAAATGCATGCTAGTAACCATAATTAATATCTCTCACCAATTCCATGTTTCATGTAAAACAATGCCACATATAGGCTCAATTTATAAATAACAACTGCCCATATGATAACAGCTACAAATGTATGCTATCTAATTTTGTGTATATGTGTTCGTGTGTTGGGTGGGGAGATTATGACAAGTCAAGAACTATCAGCACAATCATAATCTTTCCCTGGTGGGATCTGTTCCATCAAGGTGACTTACATGGCGGGAAAGGATAGTGCGAACAAAACGAACAGCAGCAGCAACAAGGTACTTTTCTTTCCTTCTTGTCAGTGTCAAGACTTTTTCAATAACATTATCAAGGAGAAAGTTACACCTGAAAGCAGAAGAAAAACAAGTTTCATTCGTTAAACTTGAGAGCAGGAAATTGAGTCCTTGTAATTGAAAATAAAGCATAAAACAATTACTTTATTCTATATTGATGGTGCAGAACACAGAAGCATAGCAATTCACATATGTTTGATAGTATTTCTGGCTTCACACCATTATGAGTGTCAACTCTCTCAACAAGCCCTGAAGATTTACCACTTGATCGAGGAAGAACCTCATCAGGACAAGATGCTGTTATAACATCAATTAATTGGCTCAGGTGCTTCTCATAGAAGATTTCAATTATATTATCTCTCTGCAGCAAAGAGATACAAAATCACTGTAATTCAGTCATTGACGAGATAAATTCCCATAGTGCATTTAAGAAAAATATTCTGTTTGCATCAAAGTAACTACAACATTGTCCAAGAAGTCACCTGCATATGCATAAACACAAACATAATGCACACACCCCAAATGCATGCTATAAAATGGAAAAAGAACTGCAAAAGTATCAGCAAAGAATGTGCCATCTAGAAACAAGAATGGATAGGTAATAATTATTAAATGCAAAATACCAAGGATTTTTTTTTTCTTTCCTATATATATTATTCTCAATTATGGTATCAAACATTGGAAAATGAGGCACACTCTATGAAAACAAGGAAATGAAACAACAATCAATAGAAGAAAAGAGCCCTCCAAACCCTTTTGACATTGGAAAAAGAAACCCCGGAGAGCCCCCCAGAGCAGAACACCATATCACTGCCAAGAAGACCAATCTATCCTGCAAAAGCTGTTTTGATGGAGATCTTCTAACAAGTTATACAAAAATCACTTTGATTTGTGAACTTATTAAAACTTTCCTTTTGAAAGAAAAAGGAATGTAAACACAAAAATGGACAAGGAAAAGATAACAGGATAGTTACTTTAACAATATTCAGATGCCGGACAGGCCTGACTACAAGCTTACAAATAGAACCCAGGCTCATAGTGAGGCAGGGGAAAAGAGGAAGCCAAGCCGAGTTATCTTTCAGTGTGTGATTAACACAGTGGAGTTGCTGGCTAAATACAGAAAAGGAGCAGAATAGCAACCAAAACAAAATTTCACAACTGGTATGGGAACTCCATTTACCACTCAGCAACTTAATGACCAAACATAAAAGCTGCATAAAAGAATGAAATATGAATTATCAAGAGTAGTGCCTGTGCTCCTGACAGTGTATAGGAATCCAGTAAACTGCGAAGAATTTCAAGAAACTGGCAGTGCATGTCCTCCCCAAAGTCTGTTATCATTCCTTTAACCTGTAAGTAAAATAAATTTAGTTGATTGGCAAATAGAACACATGCACTTACAATTGAATAGGTATCAAAAATTCAGAATACAAAATGCAATACAGCAAAGAACTTACGAGCAAAAAGTCATGGGAAAATGCAATATACTATGAATAAAATCAGATGCCAGCATAAGAGGTACTGACAGAGTTATTAAAAAACAAGCAATTGGCAGAGCATCACCCTAAGGCAAAATCTGCCGTTATTAGAGGCACTAGGAAAATTTGATCCCAAGGGTGAAGGAGGTTTCCTAGTTGGAGCTGATGTAAACTCTTCAAACAAGAACAACACTGAAATTGGCCTTGACAAATTATTTCATGTATAGATTATCAAGGCATGTTATACAACTGGTTGGTCATTCAAGTAATCCATAAATTGCTGAACAATATCACCCAAATATTAAATCAACAATTTTCAAGGTCAAGAAAACAACCAATTCTCTTATCTTAAAAGGTATGCAAACAAGGCTTATTTCGATTTTCTTTCACACTACAAATCAACTTTGTAAATGTAGTTTTTATATGACACGTTATAAAACTAAATTTCAAAATCAAGAAAATGAAATTGTATATTGAATTTAGTTCTGTGAGCAATGCAATTAAAGGATAATTGATTTTTGTTCATAAAGCCTAAAGGCCAAACAAACAAGAGATTTTTTCACTTATCAGGATTGTGATAAATCTCATCTTTCAGGTAATTAGGTTTGTGCAAGACATCGTTGCATGTGTTAGTCTGAATGTCCAAGGATATTGAAAGATAGATGCATTGCAAACAGTTCATAAAACACAAACCGACAGTCCTAGTAGCGGGATTCCTTCCTGCCGAACAACATAAGAACGCAGAAGGTTTGGATCCTGATTCAAGAAAAGAATGAGGATATCTGTTCTGCATCCATAAGAATGGTATGCTGTTAGTGGTAGGTAGGGAACCATTGAAATTCAAACAAAAAAAAAATAAAAACGAAAATGAACAAGTTACCCAGTTAGGACAAGTTTCTTGTCTTGACTCTGCAATATATCAACAATGATGTCAAAGATACCTTCATTCATGAGCTCCCTACAAGAAATGAGGATTTGATTGTTTTACCATTTGATCAAGAAGAAAGCAAAATACAAATGAAACTACTCTAATCTGATATAACCACATAAGACAAAATCCTAATCTTGATACATACAACTTCTGCATCACATACCTAAACAGTCGAAGCTGCTGGACCATCTGCATGCTCTTGCTCAAACTACAAAACTCGTGCAAGAAATATACCTATATGCATGGGGAAAGGAAACATATCAAGCTGGAGGATATCATAAGAATCGCACAAAGCTGTAACCATGCATTAATAGGAAACAGAAAACAGCAACACACTAACCTGCCAATAGATTCCAAAAATTTAACAAATTGGACATCAGCATTGCTGTTCAGTTATGACAAATAACTGGCATTTAAGGATGATTTTAGCTAAGTATTTCAAAGTAAGAACTCTTTTTCCCAACTAATATTTTCAATGTAGCATTACCCTTAAACCTGTTACCATGGAATTGAACACGGAAGCCGATCCATAAAAGATATAAAAGGACTTGGAACATTCCACAAAAACAAATCTATGATTCTGATCACAAGATGAAATTATCCCAATAATAAATGGAATCCCAACAAAGAGATGCTGGTTTCATTTTCTCACACAGATATATTTCATCAAAGGAAGAAGATGGAATCTAAAACCCACTACATACATGTAAACCATATTATTAGGAAAATCTTCAATACCAAAAGCCATAATACACACAAAGAGCATCTGAAATAATATAAAAAAGGAATTTTTAACCTCGTATCTTAGAATTAAATTCAACATGTTTGAACACGTTTGGTAAAACAGGGAAGTCATTGTTCATATACCTAGCTCACCACCTAAATGTCTCAAAAATAAGCATCAACAGAATCAGCAGTTTTTAATTATTTGAATAGTCCAAAGAAAAGAAGTAATTGTTGAGAAAGTGAGGGTGCACTGCACAGAAGAGAATTTTCTACCATGTTAAAACAAATAATAACTAATCAATTTTTGTTCCATCTTCAAAGTTGCACTTTATCTATTAATTAACAAACCAAACAAAGATTATTTAGATGTTGACAATTACCAAATTTTTCTTTGATTCTGCAGATGTGGTGGGCGATCTCAACCTAGCAAACAATTCCTGAATAAAGGTATTGTCATCCTTTAACAAAGAAACAACCTATAAGGAAACAACAGGGTCAGAGTTGAACTTATATGGACCTTGTAATGTATAATAAAATAATGAGTTTTTGAATCTTACAACAGCATTATTTGCATGAATTATGGAATTCAGGTTTGCAACTGTGGCCTCATCCAATACTCTAGCCAAAACAACATCCTAAAAGAGATGATGAATGTAAGAACCCCTTTTCCAAACAGCAAACTGAGTCATCCCAAACTTCAGCATTCAAGAAACAAACCTTCAAATAACCAACTCTGTACGTCTGATGTATCTTTGACAGGACATGGGGATCTTTGATTGGTATGGCCTTAAACAATGGAGTGGAGCAAGTGTCAGCAATAAATAAGACTTCACTAAATAACTTCACCAAACCCAACACCCCCCCCCCTCAAAAAAAAAAAAAAGAAAAAAGAAAAGAAAAGAAAAAATTGGGTTAGCAATAATATCTTACCTCCTTGAAAACAACGTGCTCTTTCAGAAAACCACGATGATGTTGGACACGAGAAATCTCAGGATCATCTGAAAACAAAATGTAGAATAAGCAAATGATGAAGGACTATTTTACAAAAGTATCAACCAATTATAATTCTTCTTCAGCACTCAGCAACAAACAATGCTATGTCCAAAACATGTGAAGTTTAAACACGAGGTGCAATTTTTTTTGTGAAGAGAGAGAATTATGAATCGAAAATATTAAACAATTATCAATCACTCAACTATATATGAGAAAAAATAATGATTGTAAACAGACCACCAGGCAGCTTAGAAACAAAATCAATCACAAATGCGAATGTTTTACTTTTACCAAGCAAGAATTTGAAACTTATATTCTGAGCATAGGTCTAACTTAAACATGAACCACCACATAATTCACATTGCTACAGCACTAGAATTATGCAACTTGCGCAACAATTTGCTTGGCAGATCCAATGTTTGTTGATGTTAGAAGAAAAAATAGTAGTTCTATCCATTTGAAGAAATGGAAGAAAAAAAACGACCATAAAAATCTCAATCAGAAAAAAAGAGTTGAAACAAGAACTGCTTGAATGCCAGATGAAAAAAAAAAGGATGACAATCATAAAATAGGAACCAAGACCTATCAAACAGTTGTTGTAGCTGTGACCAAAACTGCTCACCACTCTCTTGTAATCAAACCATACAAGCTAAAATATGCCAAAATAATCTATGATATAATAATACTTCAATATTTCAAAATTAGATGTGCAAAGGATTGGAACCAAAATGCTCCTAGCCAACAAAGAGAGAGAACTTACACTCAAGTGAACCAATAACATCCATGATCAATTCATCCCCAAATATTTTCTCAAAGATTTGAGGACTGTTGAACAAAACTGCAGGTAACAACACACAATTCAATGTCAGTCAACAAAGGGCAGGCAAACAAGCAACGTATAATGAAATACAACACCGGGTAGGAGTGAAGGAGTACTCACTGATCCCTCTGACTATTTTGAATATCATGTGAAGACCATCAATGTTTTCTAGGTCTTCACAGATTCTGAAAACATCCATCAGCTTCTGGAAAAAATCTTGCTGCGCAGAAAATAAAATTAACAGAGAATGAACAATCAATCATGTTAACTTCACCATAAAGTCAGATGCACCCTCCAGTACGAGGATCCAATTTTACTCCCTATCAGCATCTAGCCAGACAGATTTAGACAAGACAAAATGATATGTTGTATGATTACAAGATGCAAATTCAACCACTCTTGGTAAGCATGTTTCAACTCCTATCTCCAGAATATTCACAAAGCAGCTTCAGAATCTACCTCCAATGACATTAAACCACATTTTCCTACTGTTACAGTTCAATACACAAAAAAATTGGACTTGAGAAAGAAGAAATATCCCACAGTAAAAATTTCAAATATTAAAAATGAATTATATAGAGCCATAAGCCTAACTTTCAGCTATTAGTTGAATGTTGTAGGTCAACCATTTCTATTTCTTTTAAGCTGTGGGGCTGAAGTGTGAAGATCTAGCAAATTGAATATTGATCGTATCAACTAGTAAAACAAATTCATTGAAAGAATGCTCTAAGAAGAGAGTGGAGTTGTATGATATGCAGGCGATAGGATCTGAGAAAACATGTAGCTAAAGATGAACAGTCTTGTACCAAATTTAAAATTGATCCACAGTTCATCATCAAAGCACACAGTAACCAGGTCAAAATGATGGAAAATATTTATGCAAAGCTTACATCATTCAGTATAAGCTCTGTCAGTCTCATCTGATCTGCAATACCACTCTCAGACACAGTCTGCAAAGCAAATTCATTCAGCTCAATTACAAGATCATCCATGACCATAAAGGCAATAAAGAGCTCAAAGTGTTTCTGGCCAACTTGTTAATCTTTTATTTTTCATATCAATAACATACCAGCCTTGAATCTACACTAATCCTGGATTTCAGAGCAAGGAAGTAAAAACACTAAAATCAAAACAATAGCACAAAAATCAAATCAAAGTTGCAAAACAGTTTAACTATGATGTAGAGCAAGAGAAATGGGACTTCTGTTAAAGCAGCTTATCAGAATAACCAAAAAAAATTACAAGACTATAATTATTTGCCTTGCGAGAACTGACTGAAAAATACAACAGAATCAAATGAAAAAAGAATAAAAGCAAAGTAAAACCTTAAGGATCAAAGGAAGTGTGGAAAGTTCAACAGCGGGCAATTCTCTCAACTCACTGTTCATGCTGTGAAATGTCTCACCTGCAAATTTTAGAAAAGAGATGAGACCACAGTTGCTCCAAGCAAAATAAAAATAATAATAACATCACACCGAACCAGAGCAAATCAAGATGATCTCTACAAATAGTAAGAAGTTTATGTCTGTGGAAAGATCGGAGAAGGCGCTCCCAATAATTGGTATACTTGAAACAATATTATTGAGATCCTTCAATATATTTGTGGAGAACAAGAAAACCATTCGATACCAACTAA
>Ga0325403_1006408_pt1 | contig 11193 bp, 9 predicted proteins | sample PopdelMetagenome_19_FD_205665 | JGI IMG/M metagenome (GOLD analysis project Ga0325403, IMG submission 205665) | Populus deltoides microbial communities from Bellville, Georgia, United States - Xylem-PdKOR-R4 | ecosystem: Host-associated > Plants > Phyllosphere > Stem > Wood/Secondary xylem...
AAGATTATCATAAATTTTTTTGACCTTATTTTCTTAACTTATCAAATTATATATCATCGCGAATGACATATGTCAAATAAAAATGGATTTATAACACATATCACAATATTGTTTTGATATGATATGATGATTTAAAGAAAATTTGAGAATTAGTCCATTAAGAACCGATGTAATATGATGATTTAATGAAAATTTGAGTTTTTGTCACTTAAGGACTAAAAATAGAAGTTTTTGAAACCATAGAGTTGAGATTAGAGTAAATAAAAATAAAAAGATAAACATATACGAAATGAATAGTATAGGGTAGGGACTCATAAAAGCTTTTGAACACCTTTAAAAACAACGATCCACCTCTCCCCGTTTCCTCCAATCACACCCAAGAACCTAAAATCCAACGGTCCAAAATATAAACCACACCCATCGCACGGATCGACACTTAATCCAATGGCTACAACGCCGCCTCCCTCTCTATAAAAATTACCTCTCCAAGTCCAATCACTGGCAGCGGCAATCATAAAGCCAACTTGAGATTTTTGAGAGAGAATCAAGAAGGGTTAAGCAAAGATGTCAGGAAGAGGAAAGGGAGGTAAGGGATTGGGAAAGGGAGGAGCCAAGAGGCACAGGAAAGTTCTTCGTGATAATATCCAGGGTATCACGAAGCCTGCGATTCGTCGTCTGGCTAGGCGTGGTGGAGTCAAGCGTATCAGTGGTCTCATCTACGAGGAGACCAGAGGCGTTCTCAAGATCTTCCTGGAGAACGTGATTCGTGATGCTGTGACATACACCGAGCACGCTCGCCGCAAGACTGTGACAGCTATGGATGTTGTGTATGCTTTGAAGAGGCAGGGACGCACTCTCTATGGGTTCGGTGGTTGAGGGGATCTGGGGATTTTATGGGCTAGTGGTCGATTTAGGGTTTTTATGTGTTTCTTGGGTATGTGGTTTGATAGGCATTAGGCTTCAGCTTTACAAATAGTGGTAGTGGTAGATATCTGATTCCTGTACTTGCAAAACGTCATGTATCTATCTCTTGATACTTGTTCAATATGAAAAGCTCTTATTGCTTCGTATTCTGTTTCCCATCTTGATTACTTTAATCTCCTGATTCAACCTCTCAAACTGGGTTCTCTTTGCCCACTGAGAAATTGTATGAAATTAGGAACAAGATTAATCATTCACGCCACTAAAACGATTTATGGTTAAAGTAAAATTGAATTTGAGTGTTGATTCGGAAATTCAAAGACAGAAAAGGTGGATTTAGTTAATTGTATATAAAAAAGGGACATAACATGTGGTTTTGTTCTGTTTTCGTAGTCTCCCACTTTGAGCTTGATCTATGTTTTGCTTTTGGCATGCCATATATACTCATCTGGAATTTCAGGATTCTAGGCGGGCAGAAGTAAGAATCTGAAAGCTGCCGCTTCTGGCTTGGATGCAATGCCATTGGCTGAACCAGAATCATGTAGAACATTCATACTGGAAATTCAATTGAAATGTTCTATTTGCTGTCTTCAATATTGATCTCAATGAAATGATTGTTGCTTTATGTTGGGTTTTCCAATCTGATTTTGTCTAATTGACCTGCGTTATGCTTCTCAATTCTTCGGAATTTTCTCAGGACAGAAAAATTGCTGAAGACATGTCTTCCGTTCATGAAATTATCAAGCAGATGGTAGTTTGAAATTGGGTTGCCTGCATGAATGCAATATCGAAGAATGCGACACAACTTGCAAGCATAGATTTTTGGTTGATTCATCAAAAAGAGAGTATTTGAAGTTCTTAAATGAAGAAGTTTGGGGTTACGTCAATGCAAATGTTTCCAATGGAGGAGGATTGAGATGCTTCAACTGCCTTTACCATGAGGATTTTTATTGGAATTTTACAAGGGAAAGCTGTTCTTAAGTTTAATGGGCCTAAAACTGTAATAAGGGAAGTTTAATGGGCTTAAATATCAACAACGTTAACAAATTTGATGAAGACGCCCTATCAAATGCAATATTAAACTATGGATTTCACTAAGATTTACATACTAAGATTTAAATTCATTTTTCCCGTTAAGAAACAAAGCTTTTTTGTCGTCACCATTTCAATGTTAAAAAAGATTATTTTGAATTTTTTTAATCTAAAGCTTGTTTTTTTTTTTTAATTATCTTAAGACTTTGCCGGTATCATAACAGCTCTCACATTAATTTGGCGCCATGTCCCAAATTCAATCTGATCCCTCAACTCACAACAATCTTCGTCCCGCGTTCATGACGCCGCAAAAGCTTCTCCCAGTCGAAAAATGCACACTGGGATGCCCCATCCTAGACTGCTGCATGGGCGGAGGCATCCCTTGCAACTCCATAACCGAAATCGTGGCTGAAAGTGGTTCCGGCAAAACCCAACTCTGCCTCCAACTCTCCCTCCGCGCCCAACTCCCGCCCTTCCTCGGCGGCCTGTCCGCTTCCTCTCTTTACCTCTACACCGAATTCCCGTTTCCCACTCGCCGCCTCCACCAGCTCTCCAGTGCCCTTCAATGTCAATACCCACAAATATTCGTCAGCAATTATGATCCTTGTGATGGTATATTTCTGCAAAGTGTAAACACCGCAGACCAACTGCTCGATATAATGCCGCAAGTAGAATCATTTCTTGAAAACTCAAAAACCCTGTTGCCTGTCAGAGTGATTGTGATCGATTCCATGGCTGCATTGTTTAGGGCTGAGTTTGAGAATACAGCGAGTGATCTTATAAGGAGGTCGTCGTTGTTTTTTAAGATATCCGGGAAGCTAAAAGAGTTTGCGAAGAGGTTTAATTTGGTGGTGCTGGTGACTAATCAAGTGATGGATGTTGTGGACTCTGGAGAGGGAGTAAACGAGGTAAGGATTGGGAATTTGAGTGGTATGTATTCGTCTGGACGAAGGGTTTGTCCGGCTCTGGGATTGTCGTGGGCTAATTGTGTAAATTCGAGGTTGTTCTTGTCCAAAGATGAATATGAGAGTGGTTTGGTGGGTGGTGGTGAGAGTGGTTTTCTGTCTAGGGAAACGAGGAGAAGGCTTCACGTTGTTTTTGCTCCACATTTGCCTGATTTGTCTTGTGAGTTTGTGATCAGGAGAGAAGGGGTTGTGGGAGTCAACAGATAAACGAGGAGATGGCTTCACGCTGTTTTTGCGCCACATTACCCTGGTTTGTCCTGTCACTTTTGTTCCTCATTTTGAGCTTGTATTCACTTCTTTACATGGAGGCTTCGCTTCGGCAGAGAAGTGAGATTTTCGTCCATTTCATTTATTCCCTGTGTTAATATACAAATGTTATTATCTGTTCTCATCAGTGGTTTCTCTTGTTTGTTTTTCCATCTTCAACCAGACCAGCACTTTTACGATGGCTGCACTTCCAGCATGTAAAGGAACCATTTATATTTAACAGCCAAATATCTTCTATACTTTGAGATTAGGGGAGCAGACCCATGATGTCAACTCTTTTGCTTGCCCTGATTTATATTAAGAATAGTAGGAATTACAAATTTGAAGAGTTACTTCATAAAACACATTTAAGTCATTCATTCTTAGAAGTTCTGCCAACTAATCTTTAGGTTGCATGTAAACTTGACTGCATATTGTGTGCTAAACATGCAGTCATATCTGAACAAATAAATTTGTGTTGCATGTAAGGAGAGGAGAGTTCTAGGAGTGGTTGGTAAAGACAGGTAAGTGATGAACTCAATGTATGCTGACCTACTATATGTTGTGATGTGTTGTATGCATGGAGAAGAGAGAGTAGTGAGGGTCTTGGTGGATCTATTATTAATGGACAACGCGTTTTTGGAGTTCATTCATGAAAACACATTTAGGTCTCTGATTCGCCTTTCGCAAACTATCGGTTTCAAGTTGACTTAATGCTTGCATGACCTATATGCATAAATACATGCACGCAGAAGTCTTACAAACTCTAATTGCTGATCGACTTTATGCAGCAGAGCTGCTCTCATTGTTAGGAACTTCCATAGTCTTTCCAGTTCTCCTGTAATCATGACTGCAAATGTTTCTAGCCATAACCAAGTCCTCTTGCCTTCATCTTGTTCTAGGGAAAAGATGCTTTTTGATGGTATCTCATGGTTTTGGTGAACGAATTTTGATTACAATGATAAAGGTAATTTCTTAAATAGTGATGCTAAGTTGTTAAACATTATTTTCCTGCAAGTAGAGGGAGCTTCATCTGGGGCCATATAGTTGGATAAATTATCTACCACCTGTTTATTATCAGGGGTAGAAATTTAGAAAGAAAATAAGCAGTCGCTCCATATGTTCCCTATTCAAGCAGATTGACAGTAGGCCTCACTGGCAGATGTAAAACATTCAAAGAGTGATGGTGCTGTTTTTTTTGAAATGACAGTGATGCTGGTTACTATATTCCACTTCTAGATTATCATAGCGTCGCCATTGCTGCTTCATTCCACGTTTTGCACTGTTGTGGAGTTAGAATCCCACATGAAGAAATCACTTTGACCTGAAACAGTCTAGATATGATCCGCACTTCAGCGGTTCGGCCTAGAGTGTAGAGTAGTTGCTACTCAGTACAGATTATTAGTGGATATAGAGCACATGACATTTTTACAAACTATAAAATGGTTAGGGTTGCTACATCAAGAGTCATGTTTGGTCCCTCGACAATGTCATGACTGGCAATCCTCCCGTTGTAAATTCAGTTTACATATAATTTGGATTTGTGTGAACAACCAAATATTCTTAGGAGCACATTTGAGACTACATGAGTACATGCACATTTTCTATGGCTATGGAATCTAAAATAACACTCCATCCTGCTGCTGCTACTCGTGTTTCGTAGAGGTAGATTTGCCTGGCCCTGAATTTCAAAAACAACATCGAAGATATTGACAACTGTTATCTTCCTCCTTACTGCTTACTTTCTACACCCTAGAAAGAAATTCAGTACCTGCACACAAAACATGAATCCTTTCAATTATGCCATTCATAGGAAAGGGAATTATCAGTGTTGTGGTATAACCATTTCATAATGGGAAATCTCTGTTAGATGTGAATTTAATTGAAATGATGTCTCACTCAAATGTTATGCCATCACATTCTGACAACAGGAAGAAAACAAATGACTGCAGATTATGAAAGAGGAGGTTTAAGTCTCTTTTAACATCTGACAATTAAACTAATTAACATCTGGACCGTACCTTTTCATTTTTTTTCTTTTTGAAAAAGCTTTAAATTATTAGTTTTTTTTTTTGTGTTTTTAATTGTTTTGATATGCTGATATAAAAAAAAATAAAAAAAATACAAATTTGATGTACTTTCGAACGAAAAGCACATCGCACTAGAATCTCAGTCAACTGCACAAGATTCACATTCACAGACAATATCAAATACTATTGCAAAGTGTTTTGGGGAAATACCAACACTTAAGACTATCTCCAACCTCCCTCTAAGAACCCCATTTTGATTGGACCAATTCTCAGGACTCAACACTGCACTTCGATTGGACTTTAAGCTAGGCATGGCAACGGACTTCTATTTTTATATATATTTATTAAAGAGCAATAGAATTGGAGTTGACTGGGAAGCACTAATAGCAGTTCCAAATAAACGCTATAGGAATTTACTCAAAATCATTATCTGCGTTCATAAATAGCTTGATGTTGCAGAGTCATTCCTAAGCATCTGTATGAAGGGATGACTAGCCCATTGTAGCGGCCCACAACAATGAAAACTTGTTGCCCTAAGCCACATGAATAATACTGGTAAATCCATGACTCTGAGGGACACTGGTTTCTACTGCATGTCTAAAAGCAAAATGGGGCCACCAACTCTTTCCCAACAAGTTCTCAATAAATTGCTCCACTGTTCCTCAATTTGAAACTTTTGTTTTGCTATAGAAATAGACTTTTATAAGCATGAACAGATCTTATGCTATACAAGTTTGGGAAGAGGATAGATCTTATGCTATACAAGTTTCAAGAGGAGAGATAGTAGCTGCAAAAGATTCATGTTCCGGGGGTACAAGAATTGCAATATGCCCCCTATATCAAAAGACTTTTGTGTAAAAGCAATGTCAATGGCAGCACATTTTAGCTCTTTACCTAAATATGGGCTAGTTGGAGCCTACAAAAGCATGAAATTGAGTGCGAAAACACAGAAGCATCAAGACTTCCGATTTTGTTTGCATAAATGATCATCACAAGTTTCAGAGTGGAATATGGGTCAAGATGACAAGTCGCTGAAAAAAAGGGGAACAAAATTCCTTGTAACAATTGTCTTATTTCCGAAATAAGAACTGCAAGTAAACATTCAAAGAACATTCAAAGTGTTTCATGGCAAGTTGTCATCATTTTCTCTCAGAGTTGGCATTGTGGAATATTATTATCATCCGCCAACAAGTAAATGCCATTACATCAGTTTTATATTTTCATTATAATCTCATAAGAAGAGTTCATAGGCCATTACTATAACAAGCAATAGAATTACCTTTCACCTCGACAATGAGCAGTGAAAACAACCTCTTCTCAAGCTGAATAAACAAGAAAAGGCACTGCAGAGAGAGTAAAATTAATAACCTTGATCGGTTTAATGTTTAACAAGGACTCCAGTATGGGCAATAAAAAAAAATAAAAATGAATTGCAACAGTTCTCTCTATCATAAAAAGACAGGCACACAAATTTCCAAGCTATTTCCTTCACAAATAGAAGAATGACTAAACCCCAAGTAACAAAATAAGGGAGGGACCAGTGATCCATATCAATCAAAGGATGGTTTTTTTACACCTAAATGCATGAATTGCAGGTGTTTCTATGCTGTTCTGTTCTCTTTTCCTTTTTGCTTTTTAACAAAAGAGGCGGCTATGATGATAACATCTCATTCAATTTTGCTTCATGTCTTGCACCTATATGCCTTTCAAACTCAGTTATTTAAAATGCTCCCTTGAGCAAAAATAAATATTCCACAAGACCAAAATCTCGTCCACAGACACATGTAAAGTAGGAAGTGTCAAAATGGTAATAGTCAGGGTTTCAATGCAAAGTAAATACTTCCAAAGTAGGTTCTTTTATAGAGCTAAAATAATGTAAAAATGACAAATGAGCTAGCAAAGTTGACAGAATAATCAGATATTTCACACTGATCAAAGAAAGAAATTTCTTATCATGTGCGGGGACCAAATTGATGAGAAAGAGCTCCTACTATCTAAAAGATTGAATGCTTGTCTGACAGAAGATGAGCTTCAGAAATTTTGGATTTGACAATGCTGGTTAAGAAATTACATAGAAGTAGACACATTCCAATGAGATGTTAAAAAGGCTACATCTTAGATGTTGGATATCATATTTCACAGCAAGGACTTTCAAGCTTAACCTTGTAACTTGAAATGCATTTTCAATAAGATAATCCAAACAATTAAAGGAATTCTGCCATAAAATGATGGCATGAGGACAAGGTCGTTGGTAGTTGCTTGATCAATTAAGACATTGTATCATTATAGAATTGTCTGTAAGCATTTGTTGATCTAATAGCCATACAGCATGCTGTGACAAAATTGCTTTTGGATATGCTAAATATCCAAACATAACCAACAAATGGTAGTTCCAAGGAGCTAATGATTTTAAATTAATGGAACCAAATCTTCTGAGAAGGCTAAAAGTAAAAATGAAATATCTGCTTAGTTCAATATGACATCATTAAGCCAGTAAATTGTCTTTAAATACTTAGCTTCCTTGTGCACATGCTTGTTCAGCTGTGTCCATTATACCAGATCATTCCCATATGTTGATCAGTGGGCTCAAATTAAGTGTCCAATACCAACTGCTGGCTTTGTGCTTTGACCAGAGAGTAGGAGGGGAGAACAAAGGGAGTGATGGCTGACAATCAATTTTGAACAAAAAGAGTGCATGGAGTTCAAAAGAATCAAGAGCTTACCAATTAAGAAAATGCTGAGCATTAAAGCAAGAGTAAGTTGGATGGAACAGCTGAACTGCAGGTGCAGTGGAGGTTGCAATTGCCTTTGGAGACCACCAGCCTGACCAAAGAGCTGCCAAAGGTTAAAATTTTATAAGATCTCCTGGAAAGCTACCAAAACATCATGATTTGCAACCATAGAAAACTACAGATCTTGACAATTGTACAGGTATTGATCTATTTAGGTTGACAACAATATGAGAGATCATCCTTGCCCTTTTTCTTTTTTACTAAAGGGTCATCTTTATTTCAGACAGATAACATCCATTTTCACATCCCATAAGCACATAACTATTTTACCTTATTGAACAAAGTAATCGATCCCTTTGCCCGAGAATGTTCTCCACACCTTTGCTTGCAGAAGAAAGGTTTGTACCCTTTTTCTTTAGGAGTGGCCTCAACACTTGACATCACTTTATCCCTTTGTCCATCGTCCTGAGCAATCACAATTTTCAAAGCACCAAAATTTGGTGAACTCCATGTTCTCCTTGAGCCAATTGTTTTATCAACTTGACAGATTATGCCATCCCTCATTCCAAGATTTTCTTTCTCTTCCATATCTATAATATGTTCATTTTTCTTATTAGTAATGAGTTCATTTTCATCCGAAGTACCTCTACTACAGTTGGCACTCGAGTTATGGTCCAAATTTCTTCTCTTATGACGGTTCTCCCCAAGAGAACCTTTAATGGGAGATTTAAGTGTGGTGCAATCATCTTTCACAATCTGCGGAATTTGGACAGTTCCAGATAGAAACATCGCTAAATCATCGCATTCTTCTTTATCCAGATTCACCCATCGAAGAGTTTGCTTTCCTTCCCCACTAAAAGCTTCCCTTAGTGCCGCTTCAACATGGGATATTTGACTTTCAATAGCTGCAACAAATTGTTTATGCCTAGATGATGTGATATCATCAGAACGATGTCCATGGCTCAACCAAACAGCCCTCTCAAACTCTTCCAACTGTTTTAGAGTTCATAGATCAATGATAGAAGAAAAAAAGAGAGGAAAAAGAATAGAACTATTTGCAAAAAATAAAATAAAATGAGCCAACTATAAGAATTGAAAGCACAACCTATAATGATTTCTTTATGCTCAGATTGGTTGGCTAGAGAGGGCAGTAAAAGGGGGAAAATATTTTGATTAATACTGATGATAAGTGAAATTTAGCAAAAAGCATAATATCCTTATAAGCAAGGGATTCAAAGTTGGATGAGTTGGCGTTTGCTTTTCAATTGTCAGAAATGTAAAAAATAGAAAACATAGAATTGACAATAGTATTTCCTTCACCTGATGTTTCTTACAGACCAATCAAGTGAAGTTCACAAACAGAAAGTATAAGCAACGTTCAATAAACTGATAAGCAGTTTAAAGAAATGAATTTAGGGACACATGTAAAAAAATTAAAGATTCAAGATGTGAAATTATACCTGCCACTTGGCAGTTCCTAAAGCAGTTTGGAGCTCTCTGGATAGTTCATCCAAATCCTCTGATTCTGACCCCTCTCTCTTCTCTCTTGTCCACACTCTATATGCTGACTCCATTCTGCCAAACACAAAAACAACCAATAAAAACCTCAAATTTCAATTCACTTAAAGTCTATGAATAACTATCAAATTTGTAGCACAAGAATAACTTGCTGATTTCCTAGAATATACAGCTCCCTGCCTTCAACAGAAAACCCGTATAATTGTCAAGTTTGCAGCACGAGAATTACACAAAGTAGATTTCATGATCCTGGAAGATCAACTATTACCAAGACAGGCAGATATAGTCATGCACTGCTAAACAAACCACACATTTCCTTCTTACTTCATATCATCAGGACCTGAAAATAAAAAAGCTAATGCAAAAGTCCTCGTATTTTATGCCAAACTTTAAATTGAAGAACTTGACATCATAACACATGTACAAACAAACTCCATCAATTAAGCAGAAATTCCAACCAGAAAACAAACCCAAGATCCACTAGACAAACCTTTTAAAACAAAGCAATAAATACACGTCTTGAAAACCTCACAAGCAAAACATATCATAAACATCAGTGTGCAGCATGCAAAACCCAATTCAAGAAAATTCAGTCATACCCAAATCATAACGAAACCCCATAAAAATGGAGAAATCAAACAAGCCCAGCTGCCAAATTCTTGTACCGAACTGCACACAGAATGTAAAGCATGAATTGAAGAGAAATTCAAAACGTACGCATCAGCAGATTCCTGAATCTCCTCTGCAGCAGAGAAGAAAGCATCTTTTTGCCATAGATCGAAACTGTTTGCTACCATCATCTTCTTCACTTCAAATTCAACAAAAAAACAAAAGCAATTCCAAATCCTTTCAACCACAAATAAAAAAACCAGAAATCAACAAATATGCTTTGTTTTTTCTTTTCTATTTTTGCTTGGACAGATAATGCTTTCCTTTCGCTTCCTCTCTCTCTTCTGGCTTCTCTCCTCTCTTCCGTGCTAAGAATGAAAGAGAGAGAAAGCAAACAGAAGGAACGAGAGAGAGAGTTTGCTTAAACGTCTCTTTCTTTCACCTGTTCTCTTCTCTCTCTTTTAAAGTTTTTTTTTTTTTTAAAAAAATATGCCTCCATTTCTTCCTGGGCGTGCGTGCTCGTGCTCTGCTTTATAAACGATTATGCTATTATTTAATTTAATTTTATTATTTTTCCCCTCTCATTTTACTCGTTTCTATTAAAAAAACTGGAATAAATGTAAGTGGACTTCTATCTTCTCTTTACAGTTTCTTTCTTTTTTCTTCATAAAATAGATACTACTGTTTTTTTATTATTATTTATAATTGATAGTAATATTTTCTTTACACGTTTTAGAGGCATTAAATTTTATTTTTATCCAAAATTAAACTTCATAAATACTAATATCATTTAAATATCTTATTTTTCATTAGTAAGTTATAACATTATAAGTTAACTAGATTTGAATTTTAAAAATAAATCAATTGTTAATTTTCTTTTTTTTAATTAGAATGTGTAATTATTTCATCTAATTAATTGTTTGTTGTTTATAATACTTGTTATTGCCTGTCCATCTACCCATTTAAAGAGTTTTTTTAATTATTTGATTGGTGGAAGAATTTTGCGAGTATTTATAATTATAATAAATTTTATTTTTTAATGTGTTTTAAAAATATAATCAATTTTAAAGAATATATTTTTTTATAATTTTAATATGTTATTATTAAAAATAAAAAATTATTTTGATATATATATATATT
>Ga0325403_1006413_pt1 | contig 11192 bp, 9 predicted proteins | sample PopdelMetagenome_19_FD_205665 | JGI IMG/M metagenome (GOLD analysis project Ga0325403, IMG submission 205665) | Populus deltoides microbial communities from Bellville, Georgia, United States - Xylem-PdKOR-R4 | ecosystem: Host-associated > Plants > Phyllosphere > Stem > Wood/Secondary xylem...
TATATATAACTAATGGGCAATTAACATATCCAAAACATACAACCTTTCATGGAAAAATTATTAATGTGGAAAAAATTATTATTTAAATATTAATGAATAATGGATTACAAAATTAAATTTTACTTAGAAATTAAAAGGTATATTCTCCCGTTTGGCATATTTAACTCTTAATATGTTTTAATTTAATATTAATACATCCTCAAGAAAATCTACATGAATACAATATCCATGTACCCAAAAAAAAAAGAGAGTTTAAATTGCATAAATGATGGCAATAAATTATTTTAAGCATAAAACTTTTTTTTTTATAGTGAAAATTATATGTTGTACGTATCTTTATGGATGAACATTCAAATGTTCATTCATGGTCACAAATAAAATCCAAATAGATATTGTCATTCTCTAAACTTTATGAATACAACTAAACAAGAAAAAACAAATATGAAATTAATGGAGTCTTTTAAATTGACAAAATATGCTACAAACATAAAAGATATCTTAATCAAATAAAACTACATAATAGAATTGAGTCTCATATGCTCAACAAGTCTTTTGTAAGAAATAGGTGGTTAACATTCTATCAATGGATAAGTGAACATCCATTTATGATGATGTGTTCAACAACCATTTTTTTCTTTCACACGTTCTCGAATAGCTAGATGCTTAATGTCAATGTGTTTACTGCAATTTCCACTTTGGCCAAAAACATTGCAAATTATCACAATAAATCCTCAGTGACTTGAAAATTATGTCAACAAAATAAAAATCAATCTTATAATTTGTGATGTCACTTCAAAATATAATACAAACTCTATTTTAGTGGTATAAATAGCAACCAAAGATTGGTTTTCACTTCTCTAAGAAATAGACCCTCCAACTAATAAAAAGACATATCCTGATGTCTATTTTCTCTAGTCAAAGAAGCCAGTGAAGTCAGAATTTGAATATCCAATTGCTTACAGATGATCTGATCATCTATATTTAAACTTGTAGTCTTTGTTCTCTTGAATGTATCACATGACTTTCTATGTAGCCCTTTAATGGTCTAAACTTGGGTTACTTTAATATTTGTCTAACATATCAATTGCATATGCAATGTCAGGTCTTATAAAAACTTGAGCATACATTAAACTTCCAACTTTGAAAGCTTATTAAATGTTCTTCATTTGCTCCATCTCCAAATTATTTCTTAAAAGCTTAATACAAGGCTCGAGTTGATGATGAGAGAGAAGCATAAAAGAGAACTGAGTTAGATATGAGGGAATACCAGAATAGAGCAAATCCCTTGAGAGACTGGGTCTCTATAATCCAGTATGAGTTGGAGTTCTGGGAAGAAGAGGTAGAGAATGAAAGAGCAATTTAAGGAGTGGTAGAACCATGTCGGCAATTTCAATGCACAACTAAATACAAAGATAGTTGAGCTCGATATAGAGATGAAATAAATTTAAAAGGCTGGAAACTAGATCTAATAGTTAAAGAAGACAATTCAGATGTTAGATAGGAATAACGAATCATTAGCCACAAACAATAGTACATTAGTTCAAGATAATACTTTGTTCAATATACATTTGCATTCATAAGCACTCATACATTCATTTTTAAATGACATGAATACATTCCAGGTTGAAATATAGGTCCCCAAAGAGCTCTAATCCATAAAATCTATAACACATCACCCCAACAAAGAAATTTGAAAGATGAAGAGCGCGCTTATGGTGATAGTCATTTCCAAGAAGAATTGGTCTGAAGGTTAGTATGGCTTACATCGCTAGCTTACTCGAGTAAGAGCTTAGAAATGCCTCTGGTGAAGGCCTTTCCAATCAGTTCGTCATTTTTGTTCAAACTTAAGCAACAACTCAGCCCAAAAAAAGGATGAGCGAACAGGGTCAGGAACCCTAATATATAAAGCAATATTTGTGCAGATGACAGTATCGGCACCAACCTCTGCAGTTGTAGATGTATTTGTCAATGAATCTCACAAGACAAAATTATCTGAAGATATTGATCAGGATAAGATGGTAGCATTAGAAGCCAAAATAAGGGTTATTGAGGGAGGAGATTTGTATGATTTAGTATAAGCCACATAAATGTGTCTAGTCCTAAACACGGTTGTACTAAAGAAGTTTCACATTCCCGAGTTCATCAAATACACTGGAACACAATGCTTTACTACCCGTCTCAAATCCTATTATAACTAAATAAAAGAAGTAGTATACGATGAAAAACTAATAATACATTTCTTTCAAGATAATTCGAGTGGGGTAGCGCTGAGCTAGTATATGAGACTAGACAGCACAAAGATTCAAAGATGGAAAGATCTGATTGACGCTCTCATTAAACAATATAAGTTCAACATGAATATTTCTCTTAATAGAACCAGCGTGTCCCATCTAGAGAAGGGGATAAAGAAAACATAAAAGAGTATGCTAAAAAATAGAGAGATCTGACTGCACAAGTACATCCTTCGCTTTTAGATAAATAAAAAATGGTTACCTTATTCGCAAATACGTTCAAGACGTTGTACTACAAGTACATGACGGGTAGTTCGACATAATAATTCACTAACACTGTAGCAATCACCGAGCGTATAAAGAAAAAGGAGCGGCAGAATTGTAAGACCCAAACTTTTGGCCCAAACCTAAGCCCAAGTCAGCCCAAACCCAACCTAAGTTAACCTAGGTATTTAAGGAAAAGTTGCAAGAGAATTACTATTCTCTCTTCTAAGTCTTGTGGCCGCCGTGACCTTCTCTTCATCAAACCAAGGATTTCAGTTTTTGATCTTGAGTTTTAGGTTTAAGAAAAGTGGAAGTAGCAAGTAAGTGATTCTCTCTCATGTTACTTTTAATTATGATTTTTTTATGGAAGGAAAGAGAGAGAGAGAGAGAGAGAGAGAGAGAGAGAGAGAGAGAGAGTGTAACAACCTGGCTTTTCAAGCCCAGAACAACAAATTTTTTTTTTATACTTGACACCCATCGTTCCGGTAATTAGCAAATCCGATCCCTCACATCATCAAAATACGATCCATACAATCAACATTTCATTTACAAATGAATCTCACATAAACACGTAATATTATAGTTGCATGATTAGTAGTTCATGTTAAAATATACATACATAGACATGAGTTTGCATTCCTGTCACATTAATAGTCATTACGAATTTAAACGAAAGGATCTAATACAAGTTATACATTTAGTACATTGATTCCTACAAAATACATTGTGATTTAGAATGCATCTACATGATTCCTTGCAAAAGTACGTTCCCGTGTATTAGGTTTCCTAGGCATTTCATTGGTGTGACGTCCCTGCTGCAGTACAAAACATTTAAGAGAATGCAATTGCTTAATAGTAATAATAATAATAATAATGATATTAAACGGTCTGGTAGTTATATGAAGCATTAACATTTATAGTTTCTTCATGTTCTTGGTATAAATAACATGTAGTACATATATCAGCACCATTTCTTGCACTCAACCATGATCTTAAACCTGACTATCCTTTTAAGGCATCATTTGCTAAGGTTAACCATTCACTCACCCCGGTCATCCATTTTGGATGCCATTAGTCAAAACTAATCAATCGTTCGTCCCGGTCATCCATTCGGATGCCATTAGCCAAAGCTAATCACTCTTTCATCCCGGCCATCCGTTCGGATGCCATTAGCTGAAGCTAATCATCTATTTGTTCCGGTCATCCATTTGGATGTCATTAGCCGAAGCTAATCAATCATTTGTCCCGGTCATCCACTCGGATGCCATTAGCTGAAGCTAATCATTCATTTGTTCCCGGCATCCATTTGGATGCCATTAGCCGAAGCTAATCATTCATTCATCCCAGCCATCCGTTCGTATGCCATTAGCCGAAGCTAATCATTCATTTGTCCTGGTCATCCATTTGGATGCCATTAGCCAAAGTTAATCAACCATTTGTCGATGTTTAAGCATCCAACAATCTAATATCTGTTCTAACACAATATGGTAACATTCATGACAAGGTATTTTATTATTCAACATATGTAAAAGGACGGTGCAAGTCGCCTACCTGCTCCACCTGTGGGTTGTTCTTTGTCTTGACGATGGTCCAATCCCGACCGCACCACCTAAGACATCAATGGTCAGAAATCAGTACATTTGTATTTTTTTGAATCACATTTGTCATCACATTTATTTCAAGAGTTCATATGTTCACATTCAAGTGTTCCACATTTTACACCATCATACCATGAAATTTTTACTAGCCTTTAAGTCGTTTTTGCCTAGGAGGCTTATTGTAGAATCGGCAGCGAGAACTGGTTCGCTGCAGGCTGCCCAATTCGGCAGCGAGAACTGTTTCGCTGCAGGCTGCCAATTCGGCAGCGAATCACAATTTCGTTGCAGCTAACTCAACTTCGGCAGTGATTTGCTGCAGACAACTCCACTTTGGCAGCGAATCGCAAGTTCGCTGCAGAACGCTACTCGGCAGCGAATTGTAAATTCGCTGCAGACGATATAGTTTCGGCAGTGAATCACAATTTCGTTGCACAACACACAATTCAGCAGCGAATGCTAATTCGCTGCAGCCGACACAGTTTCGGAAGCGAATCATAAATTCGCTGCACAACACACAATTCGGCAGCGAATGCTAATTCGCTGCAGCCGACATAGTTTCGGCAGTGAATCACAAATTCGCTGCGGACAACTCAGTTTTGGCAGCGAATGCTAATTCGCTGCAGCCGACACAGTTTCGGCAGCGAATCACAAATTCGCTGCACAACACATAATGCGGCAGCGAATCACAAATTCGCTGCAGACAACTCAATTTCGACAGTGAATGCTAATTCGCTGCAGCCGACACAGTTTCGGCAGCGAATCACATATTCGCTGCACAACTCAGTTTCTGCAGTGAATGCTAATTCGCTGTAGCTGACACAGTTTCGGTAGCGAATCACAAATTCGCTGCACAACACACAATTCGACAGCGAATGCGAATTCGCTGCAGACGACACAATTTCAGCAACGAATCACAAATTTGTTGCAGACCACTCAGTGCCGACACAGTTTCAACAGTGAATCACAAATTCACTGCGGACAACTCAGTTTTGGCAGCGAATGCTAATTCGCTGCAGCCGACACAGTTTCGGCAGCGAATCACAAATTCGCTGCACAACACACACTTCGGCAGCGAATGCTAATTCGCTGCAGACGACACAGTTTCGGCAGCGAATCACAAATTCGCTGCACAACACACAATTCGGCAGCGAATCACAAATTCGCTGCAGACAACTCAGTTTCGCCAGCGAATGCTAATTCACTGCAGCCGACACAGTTTCGGCAGCGAATCACAAATTCACTGCACAACACACACTTTGGCAGCGAATGCTAATTTGCTGCAGCCGACACAGTTTCGGCAGCGAATCACAAATTCGCTGCACAACACACAATTCGGCAGTGAATCATAAATTCGCCGCAGACAACTCAGTTTCGGCAGTGAATGCTAATTCACTGCAGCCGACACAGTTTCGGCAACGAATCAAAAATTCGTTGCAGAACACACAATTCGGCAGCGAATCACAAATTCGCTGCAGACAACTCAGTTTCGGGAGCAAATGCTAATTCCCTGTAGCCGACACAGTTTCGGCAGCGAATCACAAATTCGCTGCACAACACACAATTCGGCAGCGAATGCTAATTCGTTGTAGCCGACACAATTTCGGCAGCGAATCACAAATTTGCCATGGACACACACCACTCATGCTGTAACAACCCCAGCATATACACTGTCACTAAGTTCCAGCAGAACACACAGATTGAAATCATCAATTTCAGCACATAATTCTTTAACAAAATCGCAACAGAACACACACATTGAAAATCATCAATTACAACATACAATCTTTCAAAAAATTCCAGCAGAACACACCCATTAAACCCATCAATTTCAGCACATAATTCTTTAACAAAATCGCAGCAGAACACACATTGAAAATCATCAATTACAACATATAATCTTTCAATAAATTCCAGCAGAACACACACATTGAACCCATCAATTTTAGCACATAATTCTTTAACAAAATCGCAGCAGAACACACATTAAAAATCATCAATTACAACATATAATCTTTCAATAAATTCCAACAGAACACACACATTGAACCCATCAATTTCAACACATAATCCTTCACAATTAGCTTAGGTCTTAGGTCAATTTTGTTATGGTTTTCTTCTTCATTTCCGTTTCTGGTCTCAAGGAGAAGAGGAAGGTAGTTTCATGACCCATACCTAACTAAGTTTGAGGAAAGTTTGACACTATTCTTTCTCTTCTCCTGCTGGTTCTCCTCCTTTTTCTTCTTCTCACGTTTTCCAGCCCTCCTTTTCCTTTCCCTCTAGGCAGCTGTCCAAATCTTCTCTCAAGGTCTCATCTTTCCCTCACACGTTCACAAAGCACTCTCTACTAGTTTGGTTTAGGTTCTGATGTGAAAGAGGAAGGGAAGAACGACATGCAGCTGCTGTTTTGGGAAGAAGATGGGTCATCCTCTCTCTCTCCTCCTTGTATTTATACTCCCTATCAAATGAGGTGGGTTGTTTGGGGGTTGGTTTAGATGTGTCCTTATCCTTGTTTTGGTCTATCTAAAAATGGTTTCACCCCTCCCTCCAACTCCTTAAGTTAATTATTATTATTATTATTTTAAAATAAAAACTGCGTCGCTGCCGATCAAGAAATCGGCAGCGAAAACTGCGTCATTAATTCTATATATATATATATTCTTTTAGGTGTTCACTTTCTCCCCTCCTTAATATGAATTTCGTCCTCGAAATTTAAGAAGTTTCATACTCCATACCTGGTAGTTCAAATAAATTGGGGTACTTTTTCCTCATCTCTGCCTCCCTCTCCCAAGTTTCCTCTTCTATTTGAGCATTTCGCCATAAGATTCTGACAATGGGGATCTTTTTGCTCCGTAGCTCCTTCACTTCCCGATCTAGTATCCTTATGGGTCTCAATTCCAGTGTTAAGTCTTCCTTGACTTCTACTGAACTTGGGGTAGAATTCAGGCGGGATCCACGTCAGCCTTCTTTAACAAGGAGACATGGAACACATCATGGACCAACTTCGCGCCATATAACTTCCGGTCCCCAATTTCCTCCCAACATAAAGGAGTCCTGCATCTCCTACCATACAAGGCTTCATATGGGCCCATCCCTATTGTGGCTTGGTGACTATTGTTACATGTGAATTTCACCAATGCCATATGCTCCTCCCAGTTTCCTCCAAATTCTAGCACACATGCCTGTAATAAGTCTTCCAAGACTTGGATGACTCTTTCTGATTGGCCATCTGTTTGAGGGTGAAATGCAGTGCTCATGTCCAATCTTGTCCCCAAGGCATGTTGTATGCTCGGCCAAAGTCGAGAGGTGAACCTGGGATCTTGATCTGATACAATGGACACCTGAATCCCATGGAGTCGTACCACCTCATTTATATAGATCTTGGCAAGCTTGTCCACCGAGTCGGTCATCTTTATAGGCAAGAATAGTGTGGATTTTGTCAACCGATCTACGATGACCCATATCGCGTCATTTCCTTTCCTCCCTTTGGGAAACCCTGACGCGAAATCCATGGTGATCATCTCCCACTTCCATTCTGGAATTTGTAATGGTAGTAATGGTCCCGCATGCCTTTGATGCTCAACCTTGACTTGTTGACATATCCCACACCTAGACACATACTCAGCTATTTCCCTTTTCATATTAGGCCACCAATAGAGGTGTTTCAGGTCTTGATACATCTTAGTGCTGCTACGATGAATGGAGAACTTGGACTCATGTGCTTCTTGTAGAACCATTCGTTTGACTGTTTCATTACTAGGCACATACAACCGTTGTCCCATCATCAAGGATCCATCATCCGCTACCCGGAATTTTATTTCTACCCCGGCCTCCACATTCTTCCCAATCTTGGATCCCTCCTCATCACGACATTGGGCATGTAGTATCTTTTCCCGATACGTTGGTCGCACCAATAGTTGGGCTACTAACCCTCCTCATGCATTAATTCCCAACTCTGCACCCATCTCTTTCAATTCCACCAATTGCCGCTCCTTTCCCACTGTTAACCTTCCTAGGGTGGCTTTATTTTTACGATTGAGGGCATCTGCCACTGATGCAACCATATTATTCAATAGTTTCACCCACATTTAACTAGTTTTTTTGCCTATGTTTTATATATAAAATGCCTTTATATTCTTTGTTTTATGTTTTGAAGGCACTTTTGGATGAAAGATGCAAAAAGGAGTAAATTGGAGATAATTGGCAGATTTGACCTTTAGTCGATGTTTTGTGCAGAGCGTGAGCTCTAGAGGTTGAAATGAAGTGATTCCAGTGGCATTAAAAAGCTAACATCCATACCTTTCTGGACATCTAAGGCAAGAAAATAAAATAAGGAAGAGCATGGAAATCACAGCCTTCAAATTCAAATCTCGCAATCTGCCAATGTTGACCTTTGGCTATTCCAACTTGAATATCTGGAGCTACAGAAGTCCAATTGATGCAAACTAAATTTTGTTGGATTCATGACTCAAATTTATTAAAAACTCCAAATTTCAGCCAAAACCAATGTCATATGAGGGAGATTTATTTTACCTTTTCTTTTCATTTTATATGATGAATATGTTTGTTTTCCTATGCTTATTTTTCCTATGATTGTTTATTTTAATTGCTAGAGCGGACTCTAAGTTATTAATATAGACAATCTATTGCTAAGTTTGATATCAAAACCGGAGTTGTGGTATATGAACTTGTGAAGCAACTGAGTTTAATAATTGTAGCGGATCTACATTATTAATCTTAGGGAGAACATTCAATCAAATCAAACATAGACTGCGGACAGTTATGTTTTCTTGATTAATCAACTTATCTAGTTCTTAAGGCTGCCATTGAATTAAATTACTAGTGTGGACACTGTGGTTGTTTGATGGTTAGGGCTAGTTATACGGTGGATCCGTTAACTAACCAATGTTAAGAAGAGATAAATATTCAGAATATAAATTGATGTTTCGTTTCCATGATCAGTTTTGATTTCTATAGGTGGATGTGTGCTTGTGACCAAGGTTTGTTCTCTTGATAATTTTCTGATTTTATTAAATTTCGTTTGATAGTTTTCTGTTTTTATTAAATTTTGTTTGATAGTTTTCTGTTTTCTTTTGCTTTAGCCTAAATAACGTCCAAACCCCCCCCAAATCGCATATTATCTAGCATAAAAATTTGACTTGAATCTTTCTCGTGGGATCGACCCCTTGCTTGCTCTATACTATCTTGTGTGTTGTGTTTGAAGCTAGGGTAATTAATTTGTGCGACCGCGACATCGCAATAAATTTTAGCGCCGTTGCCGGGGAAGTAATTTTAGTTGATTCTTGTGCTATTATTTTTTATTTGTTGTGATTGTTATTTCTTTTTCTTAAAAAAAAACAGAATTTTTGCTTGCTGCGGTACTATTCACTTGCGGTAGTGGTATTGTTCAAAACAGAATTTTTGGTGGAATTAGGTTTTGACCTTTTGTTTCCTTAAGTGAAACGACGTTCTGAACATGACTAGTGGTTATCCATTAGCCCCACCCTATCGAGGCCAAATTCCATTGTTTTCTAGGGTTTTTAGGTAGTTTTTTGTTTTCTACTGTAGGATTTTCGTACAATTTGTATTTTTTTTGATCTCTTGTGTGGTTGGTTTCTTTTGAGTTTTCTTGATGATTTATGCCAGTGACCCGTTTTACTAATCAAAGTCAAGTGCAGTTGGATCTCGAAATAGAAAAAACTTTACGCAGGTTACGAAAGGAAGCTCGCCTTAACGCCATGGCTATTGCACGACAACAAACACTCAAGGAGCTTGCTGCTCCTAATGTGGAAAATCAGCCATTGTGCATAAATATCGACAATAATGTAAACTTTGAGCTCAAATCTGGTTTTATACATTTGCTACCAACTTTCAATGGTCTTGCAGGAGAAGATCCTTATACTCATCTCAAGGAATTCCATATGGTTTACGTTGGCATGAAACCAAATGTAGTTGATGAAGAATAGGTTAAGTTAAAAGTTTTTCCTTTCTCTTTAAAAGGGGTAGCAAAGGCATGGTTTTTCTCTATTCTCCCAGGTTCCATTGGAACTTGGAATGCCATGAAGAAGATTTTCCTTGAAAAGTATTTCCCAGCATCTCGAGTTGCCAACATAAAGAAAGAAATATGTGGGATTCGACAATCTCACGGAGAGACACTTTCCGAGTATTGGGAAAGATTTGAGCAACTGTGCATTTAATGCCCTCATCATCAAATACCCGATCAGCTGCTCATTCAATATTTCTATGAAGGATTGATGCCTCCTGACCGTAGTATCATTGATGCTGCAAGTGGAGGGGCATTGGTAGATAAGACACCCGAGGCTGCACGCCAATTAATCTCAAACATGGCAACCAACTCGAAACAATTTGGCACACGTGGAGACTTCGTAAACAAATGAGTAAATGAGGTAAGTATTTCTAACCTTGAAAATAAAGTTAATGATCTTACTTCTCTTGTGCGTTCTTTGGCTTGTGGAAATGTACAACAGGTGAAAGTTTGTAGCATATGTTCCTTACAAGAACATACCTCAGATATGTGCCCAACAATGCAAGAAGATTACATTGAACAGGTTCATACAGTTGATGGAGGATTCAACGGACAGTCCCAGCGTAAATATGATCCCTTTTCCAACACGTATAATCCCGGATGGAGAGATCACCTAAACTTATGTTATGGGAACCCACCTCAACAAGGCAATCAAGGCTGACAGTTCCATCCCCATGGATTTCAGCCCAAACAGAATTATCAAGCAAGACAACCCCCTCCATTCACAAACTCCAATGTTATGGGGTCGTCATCCAGTGATGATCTTCGTGAGATGATGAAAAATTTGGCTTCTAACACTGTGACCTTGCAACAAAATGTCATCTCTTTTCAACAGGAAACAAGGACAAGTATTCACAACTTGGAGAAGCAAATGGGGCAAGTAGCTTCAAGTGTGGGGAAATTGGAAGCACAAATGAATGGAAAATTGTCCTCCCAAACATTGAATCCAATAGAGAATGTTAGTGTAATCATGCTACGAAGTGGGAAAGAACTTGAAGAGAAAAGGTCAAAACAAATTGAAATGGAGGAAGAAGAAGAGATAGAAACCGAACTGAG
>Ga0325403_1006415_pt1 | contig 11191 bp, 10 predicted proteins | sample PopdelMetagenome_19_FD_205665 | JGI IMG/M metagenome (GOLD analysis project Ga0325403, IMG submission 205665) | Populus deltoides microbial communities from Bellville, Georgia, United States - Xylem-PdKOR-R4 | ecosystem: Host-associated > Plants > Phyllosphere > Stem > Wood/Secondary xylem...
TCATTTAAGTTTTCCGTACCTCTTATTGTTTTTTTATTATTCTAATTTGTATTAATTAAGGTCAAACTTCATATTTTATTTTATTTTATTTTTTATAGAAACATTATAATATCAAAAAAATCTTTGTACAAGTTTTTTTTTTAAATGATTTTAACGCTTATAAAAAATTCAAAATAAAAGGATTAAAATTAACAAGGAGGCAAATATATGAGTTTTTCCTCTATATTGTTCACGAGGCCCTTTTAAAAATAATTTCTTGTTGAATCTTTTCATTTTTAGTTCATTTGATTTTAATTTTTTATGCTTTAAATCAAAATTTTATTTTATTTACATTTCAATTTATAAGTTTAAGAGGTAATAAATAATCATAAAAAAATAACTAGGAAAAATTAAAGAAAATAACTGATTGATAATTATGTGGAAAAAAAACTAAATTTTGTGTCAATAGTTTTCTCTTCAAGGTTTTTATAAAGTTTTATATTGTCAAGAAAAAAAAAGAGATTGGGTTGATAAATATTTTTCTAGTTTAATTTTGTATTTTTCAACTAATTTAAAGTTTCATGTTTTTTGATGATTTATGTAAAAATATGTTGAAAAATATATTTTTAAATAAAATACCTCAACCCAATTTCCTACTATCTTTTCATTATACAAAATATAAATAAATAAACAACTCATTATCTACCACAACATACAATACATTATCTTCTGCTACAAAGCTTTTTGAAAATCCAACTCAATGATAATACCTTTTTTTTTCCTTTAATATTTCAAGAGCATATATATTACTTACAATTAAAAAAAAATAGATATTATTGTATGATATTTTAAGTAATTTATTCATATATGGATATGCGTACCATACTAAATTATTTTATGAATATCTTTCTAATAATTTTGAACCCACGCCACTCCACTTCCTAACTAGACCGATTCTCTTCCTATAAAATGCGATTTTTTTATCCAGTAAACGTTCAACATACGTTCATCACGATTTACTAGCAAAAAATAAAAGTTTTAAAGCTCAAGGAAAAAGAAAGAAAGAAAAGATAGATAGATAGATGACTAGTAATTGGTTTAAATCCTAGAAAGGCCAGTAGAAGGGTTAAAGAAACGATGTCCACATATTCCAAGGGCCTGGCTTGTGGTGACAAGGCAGAAGAAGATCCTCAGCATCACCTCACAATATAAAGCGGAAAGCCATGTAAGAAACTCAGAGAACAACTGGTTAGCCAACCCAGAAAGCAAGAAATTAAAAAGCTTCCACTCCTCCCTCAAAGACATTCTCACTACAGCCAACGGGCCTTTAAGAAAACCAGCAAAGAATTATCGAGATGTCTGGTGTTCTCCCTTGGGTGATTTGTCCCAAAGAGAATGCCAGTTTTGCTGCAACAACTTCGTATAGTTTAGTCCCAAAAATTCGCGCACAAGTAAGAAGTCATAACTCCAAGGGGTGTTCAAGACTCAATTTCTCTTCTGGGGTTTTTGCTGCCGCTTCCCTTTCAAGTGCAGTGGCAAACCCACCAAGATCTTCAGTTGAGAAGGTGTACGAGGTTGTTCTAAAGCAAGCTGCTTTGGTGAAAGAACAGAAAAAAGAGAGAGCTTTGGATGTTAGAAAAGAAAAGGGTCAAACTGATAGCATGACTCGCGGGGATCTGCTGAATGGGGCATATAACAGGTGTGGCGAGGTCTGTGCTGAGTATGCCAAGACCTTTTACCTGGGTATTTGCTCTCTCGTTCTCTCCCTCCCTCTCTTTCTCTCTTCTTATTGTTTGTGTTTACTTACAATTCATAGTTATCAGAGGGTTTGCTTTAACTTATTGTTTTACTAATGAAGACGAAGTAAAGTTTTTATTAAAAAAATGAAGTGAACTGGTTTCAAGGATATAAATATTGTAGTCAAACATGAAAGTTACAATTCTACAGTTAGAATCTGACCATGTTAGCCTTTCAAAACTTAGCAGTTTGCACATGGCAAAGAGATCAATTGACTATTACAATATAACACTTTTTATCTGCATATCTTTTTCATTTTTATACTAAAGTTTTTATTTCCTTGAAGATTAGCCCTTTGTTGCTACTTGCTAAGATAACGAAAGGAAAATAAGAGAAGTTCAATTGCTTTGCTCTTCTACTTTCTGTCTGTGCTTCTTTCTCTTGTTGTGGAAACGATTGAAAAGGCTAATGGCGGAGAAATAAAGAAGGTTGAAAGGGGTTCTATAGAGTGACAACATCATCATGGCATTATACTAAAGATAATGATTTCAGCACAGATAATGTTCCCTTTTATTATTTTTTATGGGAGCTCATTAAATCTAAATTGAATCTAACATACATGATTTATTACATGATAAAAATAATAATGACTTAATTCTTACAATTTTATTTCTCTCACAAACACACATGATTCATTGAATTCAAAACTAATTGTGAGACATTGAATATGACGAGTAATGCTACCAAGGGGGATTTGGATGGGGAACATGAGAGTGTTCGAATCGGCGGGGAATTAGGAACTGAAATGTCAAGTTAATAATGTTGGTCAAATTGGAATAAAATTTTGTGTTATAATCAAGTTTCTTACCTGCAATATTCCAATTTCAGGCACATTACTGATGACACCAGAGCGACGAAGAGCTGTCTGGGCAATTTATGGTATGTATGCTATGGCCCTCTTTCAACTTGCCAGTTCATTTTGTTCTATTGCATTTATGCTCCCTATACACCAATTTGTTTGTTCGTGGTGGGTGCACTAGGGCCGATTTTGGCTAGATCAGTATGATCTGCTATTCTGCTTACATTATGGGTCATTTGGACATTCCATGAATGTGAATGAGCCCTGTAAATGACCCAAGTTGTGTTTTTTCGCATCACTGCCAAGGGATTTGTTGTTTTGGAAAAAGAAAGATGTCTCTCTACGTATTTCATCACCATGTGTAGGTCATTGTAGAATTCTCTTGCAATCATAATGACTGCGATACACTTTTATGTAAAAGCCCCGAAGAACTAGTCTATTTACTCTTGTATCTGTTCTGAAGTGTGGTGCAGGAGAACTGATGAGCTTGTGGATGGCCCTAATGCATCACATATCACACCCAAAGCTCTCGACAGATGGGAGCAAAGGCTGAATGAACTTTTCGAAGGTCGCCCATATGATATGTACGATGCTGCTCTATCAAACACTGTCTCCAAGTACCCTGTTGATATACAGGTAAAACTTAAACCGCAAAGCTAAATAGCCAGCATGCTTTTGTATATTCACTGCACCATCTATTTGGGTGATAAATTATTAACCCCAGTTGATTGCAAATCCTCTCTTGTGACAGCCCTTCAAGGACATGATAGAAGGAATGAGAATGGACTTGAAAAAGTCGAGATACAAGGACTTTGATGAGCTTTACCTGTACTGCTATTATGTTGCCGGGACGGTGGGGCTAATGAGTGTTCCAGTAATGGGAATAGCACCGGAATCCAAGGCCTCAACAGAAAGCGTCTACAACGCGGCTTTAGCCCTTGGGATAGCTAATCAACTAACCAATATACTCAGAGATGTTGGAGAAGAGTAAGCTTAATTATAATATAATCCTGATTTGAATAGCCAAGTAGATTTCTTATTAAGCAAAGAATTAACACCCTATAAATCTGTGAATACTGAGAATGTTGGTTGGTCCTTCTCAGTGCTAGGAGGGGAAGAATATATCTCCCACAAGATGAGCTCGCTCAAGCTGGCTTGTCTGATGAAGACATATTTAATGGGAAAGTGACAGACAAATGGAGGAGTTTCATGAAGGTACAGATAAAGCGTGCAAGAATGTTCTTCGACGAGGCTGAGAAGGGTGTTGCAGAACTCAATGATGCTAGTAGATGGCCGGTATGGGCATCTTTGCTGCTATATAAGCAGATATTAGATTCTATCGAAGCAAATGACTATGATAACTTCTCAAAGAGAGCTTATGTGGGAAAAACAAAGAAATTTGCATCATTGCCTGTAGCCTATGGTAGAGCACTCATGGGTGGTTCTTCTAAATTCGCCAAGCCAGCAAGAAGCTGATCACTTCGATTTTTTGCCCTTGAATTTAATTGCTATATTACAAAAAAAAAAAAAAACCAAATCTCAAAGCTATAAATTCCCTGCTTATTTCATATGTGAAATTAAAAAAGAAGAAGCATAGCATTGGTTAATTTTTGCAATTTCTTTCACCTTTCACTCAACAGATCGTAGAGGAGCATTGGTAGAGCATTTGTAATAGATAAATTTATTCTTTTCAAGTCACTTTAATCAAATGTCTGTCATTTGTATATTTATCATTTTTATCTCAGGACACAACCAGATGTAACCTTATTTACCTTCTATATCAAATAACTAGGATTCTTTATGTGAAGTGGTCTTCTTCTTCTTCTTTTCAATTTAGTACTACTTTTTTAAAAGAAATTTACCTAATTTTTTTTACAACTACCTCAGGTCAAACTTGTGGGCTTCTATCCACACCGAGGCAGAATGGCATTCTTCTCTTTTTTGAGACTGAATCGGGCTTCTTCTTGCTTGCCCATGCTTTGAACACCATTACTTTAGTGGATGTAATGCCTGTTATATATAGTCCAATAGTCTGTACCCAGTTTGAACAGGCTTCGTTAACAGGGCTCTGTTTTAACTCGGAACGTTGAGGCAATTCGATCAGAGTTCGGATCCAGACGGGGGTGCAAACCATGTCAAGGCCCTTCTGTAACATCTGCTCCACGGCATACTTTGACTTGGACCCCGATTTTTCCCCTTGTTTCTTCCGAGGGGGCAAGTATCATGGGAACATGCAAATTTTAGGTTACAATCCGTTTTGAACTTCAATTTCTCATATATTATGCCCACTAAGAGGGAGGGAAAAACAGTATGTAATTCTTTGATTTCGCCGCCAAACTGTGTCTACGTCTCCAATTTGACATTAATTAAAACTCGACTTCATGATATCTCCTCATGATACATCTCTTTTTCTTGATTTGCTTCCAACGTTGACAAGGCTGCATCCAAAAGAATTCAACGAAATTTGTGCGAGGACCCTTCATGTTGGGCTATACTAGCTTTAGCCTTTAGGTGCTTGTTTTAAAGCCAAAACTAGTTGAAAGGATACACGAAATTGCTCAACAAGGGAATTTGAATTCTAAAGTAATTGTATTATCAAGTTTTATAATAATAAATATAATTTTTAATCCGATTATTGAATTGGACTAAAAATTTACCCGAGTTTCTTGATATATTATTTTATTTTGGGATAAGATTTTAGGTAAATCCTTGCAATAAAAGTTAGAATAAACTACACAAATTTTATTATTATTTTTTTAACTTATGAACTTTTTATTTGGTAAAAATCCTTTTCCTTATAAAGATACGATAGCTTTTTATAAGAATTTCATAGTTTTACAAGAATATTTAATATACTACAATATAATTTTTAAGTGTGGTGAAAATTCATTAATGTTTCAAAATCCTTTTCTTATAACAATTTTTTATTCATCATAACTATACAAGGAAAAAAGGATCAGTGATATTTAATGAAGGATTAGTTATTTTATTGTTTTATTCATATTCGGGCTTGGTTAACATACTTTGGATTTTTTTGTAAGTAGGTAAATATTAATTAGCTCACAAGTTTTGGGTCCATTAGGGTTACTAATTGAATTATTATACAAGGTTTTGTAAGCTGAAATTTTCAGCAGCCATGGATTTATGAAATATTATTGTGTTTCGTTTGAAGCAAACACGTTCCTTGCTGTAACAAAGAAGAAAATCTGACTTATTAAGGTATAATTGACATTGTGACGTCAATTCGTGAATTCCAATACCTTTGATACTTAGTTACAGGTTAACTCTAGATCAAGGTTCTCAAACTTGATTGTCGACTTTCTTAGGAAAATATCATTTTTTTTGGGGGTTATTTGACCACTTGATCAAGAGATTTCTATCCGTTGATATCAGAGTTAGGTTATATCTCTTATTTCATCTTTGTATGAGGTTGTTTGACTACATGATCAAGAGATTTCTATCCGTTGATATCAGAGTTAGGTTTTAAAATTAGGTTATATCTCTTATTTCTTTCTTGTGCTTTTTAATATTAATTTCATCTATCCTTGCATCTTTGTTTTAGGTCAGAATTCTACGAGTCAGTTTTGGTAATATTTGTTTTCTTTCAAACATGATTTCTTGTTTATTTTCATTATATATAATTTCTTGGTAATATTTTATTTTCATTACATCTATTTCTTGCTTATCTGTTTCGGTCATTTGCTTGGGGGTTTCTTGGGGAAACTTCCCTGCTTAGACTAATCCAAAAGAATTCAACGAAATTTGTTCAAGGACTTGTTTATATAATTCCACGAGGACCATTAATGTTGGGCTATACTAGCTTCAGCCTTTAGGTCCTTGGTTTTAAAGCCAAAACTAGTTGCTTTCAGCCATTAACTTTGAAGGATTCGAAAAGTCAAACCTGTTTCCTTTTGTTGAGTGTCGAGGAATTTAGATTCATTCCTCTTTGAAAAGTGGAGCCTGCAACCTTCACTTAAATAAAAGGGTTGCCCAATGAAGCTAGAGCCCCCTTGGTTTTCATCCCTTTCTTGAACATGCTTTCGGTCTTATTTCTCGGCTATCACCTCGCCGAACTTGTGCACCCCATGTTTCCGATATGTCATGCTACAAGATAATACCTATCATTAGCTCACGAGGAAAACGATCCCCTCTAGTTCTACCATTAATCATGCACTCTTTAGTTTTACCCAGTGATAAATGACATTAATGGCCATCTTCATCCATGATCATGGTGGCAAGTTTTTCTATACCAAACCCACTTTGACGATGAATGGGATTGAGATGTTAAGCTCACAAATCACATTTATGAATAAAAAATATAATTGTGTGTGTACGAGAATTTGGTTCCTTGTTATGGATGCAGATGTTGTTGGTAAGAATAAAATAAGAAATTAATGCCAGTACTGTAGTTGATTTCTTTTTTAACTACTCCTTTGACATTTTTGTTGTGATTGCGTATTTAATCGGACGAGCCTTGCGTCTATGTTATTTTTAAAAAAATCATAACTTGAAAAGTTTCAACTTTATACCTTCGTTTTTCATTCATGAAATATACAGTAAAATATAGTATGAACAATCAAATATATAGCACAGCCAGTAGCATGATAATGGGTATCTACGAGATTTGAATATTATCTATACTCGAACCCGAATGACTGTACCCGAACCTTACCCGACTGGATTTATAAAATCTATTATATGACCCGGAAATCTGCTCTTAATTTTACGTCATAACCTGCTGTTGAAAAGTAATTAAGACATTCGAGAGAGAGAGAGAGAGAGAGAGAGAGAGATGCAGTTTTGATCACTTCCAACTTACCTGCTCCTCCTGAAACGATTAATTAATCAGTTTAGGTAAGTCTTCAAGAAACACACCTCGTACCTCCTTTACAAAATTAGGATGATCCTCGTCAGCAAGATATTCAAATCCAGTGAAATTGTCATGATCAAGAGCCATCGAAAACATATAATGACATGATTTTCCAATATCAGTACAAACACAAAAATCAAGATAGTCCTTTTCTTTAAGGATTTCTCAAGATATCAGATCAAGAACTCACTAGCTATAGGAATTACTCTCTGATTCTTCAATATCAAAACTGCTTTTATCGGATAAAAGCTTCCAAGCAAATGATCAATAAATAGAATCTTCACAGGAATCATGAGATGCTAATTATATATATATACTACAAGAATCATGAGATGCTAATTATATATGCAAGGATATTTAGACGCATGAAAAGGCAACAGAATACACAGAAATCAATAGCAATCTTAATTTTTAAAGAATGAAAGATAGCAATCAATTTATTAGATATGGACATCAAAACGAATCTTGAAATGTAAACTATTCGTCAAATTAAGAACAAGAAAGCAACCCATAAGAAAGAAAGAAAGAGAAAGAGAGAGAGAGAGAGAGAGAAAGGAGAAGAAGTCAATATTATCAACGCTTTAATATTGGACATTTTCAATTTCAAAACAAAAGCTTCTACTCTTCAATTTCGAAATACGAACAAGGCATGCAGTTGAGTAGAGGAGAGTGAGTCCGCGTGGACTGTGGGCTGCAGCCGAGGAGAGAAGATTAATGACATAAAACAAGGCATGCAGTCTTCATCAGCTATATAGTCGAAGCTTTTGAAATTCGGGATAGCTTTTGATTGAATGGTAATGTGTTTTGTCGAAAGATTTTTCATAGCTAAATTTGTCCAATTGCGCGCCTGATCAGGTTGGCATCTTTTCAAGGATAAATTCGAGGGGCAAACATTCTCAGCAATGTATTGAGGAAAGAACTGTAAACTTTCATCGTTAGGTCGAGTCATTATGTATATATACTATGTACGTACCAAATGTCCGAAAGGTTTGAAAACTCAAGATGAACCTGCGATCGGATCGGAAGAGAGAAAGAAGATGAAGATTAAGAAACTTGTATATATCGAGTGATCTTGGCATTCATTAATTTTATATATTAATAATAGAGACAGACTATCATTAACCATAATCGTGCATTAATGATCAACTAATGATAAGTGTGAGTACTACAGTACTGTGCCCCGATTTCTTTTTCTCGTTTTCCGATTATATTTTCTCCTGCACTTCAGCAGTATTTATTAATTCTGGCCGCAAAGCAGCAACAAGGCATAAGGTTAGAAATCGCATGCTAATAATTAGTGGTTTCAGATTATTGCAATATATAGAAAGCTTTTATATATATATATATATATATATATATAAATGAAGAGAGAATGTGTTTAATTTACAGTCGATGAATCACTGATAAGATATAGGATACTTTACGATATAGATATGATGCAATGGTAATTCTTAAAAAATTCAGGATATGATATGTAAATAATACATTTTTTTTAAAAATCATTATCGATCGGGAGAATTTTATTTGAACAATAAATAAAAACTAGGACGTAAAAAAAACAATATGAACAATAATAATTATTATGATGGTTATAAAGAATTGGTGATAGTTTGGTTTTTATTTTATTTTTAAATCTAATTATTGCTACTTAATTATCTCCCTGTTGACTAATTTGTATCAATAACGTGTTCTTACCATAATTCTTTTTATAAGATTATAATATTAAAGAAAAAAAACCCAGAGAAAGATTCCCTTTGACTGAGAAAATAAGAGAATTAGCAATTTGATACCTGATTGCGGTGTGTGAATCAGCTTTTCCTTTGACTGAGAAGATAAGAGAATTAGCAACTTGATACCTAATTGCGGTATTTGAATCAGTTTTGGTGGCTAAAGTACGTGTTTGAATTTATTTTTTTTTTGAAAATATATTAAAATATTTTTTTGATATAACAAATCAAAATAATAGAAAATATAAAAACTAAATCTTTATAAAATAGCGTTTTAACCGTGTTTCTAAACTGGGCCTACATATTTATCTATATTATTTAGCATAGTTATCGAGTTACTTGTAGAAATAAGATTTACCTCTGTCACTTTCACAAAGAAAGGTAAAATTACACCCCCAGATATCTGCATATGTATTTGTCTTTTGGCCAAAATTACAGTGAAAGCAATCTTCCAGATCAAAACTGCTCTCTGTTCGCAAATTTGGATCCATTTCTTTTGTGTGGTTTACGTGCACGGGAAGGTGCCCAGGCACACTGATCGATCATCCATCAAACAAGCGGTCAAGATCTTGCAACAGAGAAGTCCGCGGTTGGATGATAATTGACAGGGACGGTTCATTGCATACCATGTATCTTTAAAGCACCGGAATGTTTTCAACCATATGATGACGAGCCAGAAATTCCAGGGGGAAGCCAAGCTGCTAGCTAGCTTCACTTTTTCTAGCGTATTGAAAATGGTGGCGCTGAACACGGCAGCCACAAGTCGAATCAGATGGGTCCAAAAAGTAGGCACCGTCTTTCACAGCCATGAAGTTGATAGGTTAAGGTCATGGCCTTGACATAACCCTCTATCTGCTTTGCCAATATCGATGGCTTGTTAATTTCTTCTTCTTCTTTTCCCCAGACCCAGAAGGTGCCATGTCCTCAAAGTGAAATGACAGAAGAAAAATCTCATAGATGCCCGTCCGAGGTTATGGCCACATGCGCTTTTGATCATAAAACAAATATGAATAAATAATCATTGAACTAATTAAATCACACATATACAATTTTTCTGATAAATATTTTGTCTTAAAAACACACACACACACACACACACACACACACACACACACACACACATATATATATGAAGCATTTCTTTTAAAAAAACTTTAGTTTTTTCATTATTATTTATTAAATTTAATATTTGAGCCTGGATTTTGTTCAATCTTATGACGGGTGATTCGTTTTCAAATTCATATATTATTTATTTATTTATTTCATGTGAGTTTACTGTTTCTAACACTCTTCTCATTTACAACCTATTTTCTTGAGTTTTGTCAAGTAGATTGGTGTCAGAAAGCTCACTGGACTTATAATATGTTTTAACACCATATTAGATTTGACAGGCGAGTTTTATTTTTTATTCAAAAAATCTAAGTCAACTGGTAGGTGATTAATTTTCAACCTTTATATCTGTTAATTATAAACTTAATTATAATCAATTAATCATATATATCAAAATAGAGTTGGGAAAATGAAGTTCTTGGGCCTTGGCAAATCATTTAGAGGGATGAGTGCTCTTAATTGTTGTTGACTTATTCAATAGATTCTTTCAAAAAACTCATGGATTGTGACTCCAAAGAAATTCTGCATCCTAATTATAAGGTGAACAGTCTACTCTAATTGTAGGTCAAAGACAGTGTATATCTTTTGGTTAAAGCAGATTACAATCGCCATGAATATTCATGGAAGGTTAGACCGCCGTTTCGATCTTCTAAAAAATTAATCGAAACAATAATCATGTTATTAAGCTTTGAACTCTGAAGGTAAAGGATGGTGGGTGGGCTATTGTTTTTTTCTTCTTGGTTATGTGTTGTGGGTTTATTCTCGGGGCTCAACTTTTCAATTTACTTAAGAGTTCATATTACCACTAATTAAATAAAAAGAGAACAAGTTTGAACAGGAACCTGATTAATTAAATGCTTAAAAAAAGAGAGTCTTTGGTCTTAGACTGACGATCACAAGTTTCTTTCT
>Ga0325403_1006416_pt1 | contig 11191 bp, 9 predicted proteins | sample PopdelMetagenome_19_FD_205665 | JGI IMG/M metagenome (GOLD analysis project Ga0325403, IMG submission 205665) | Populus deltoides microbial communities from Bellville, Georgia, United States - Xylem-PdKOR-R4 | ecosystem: Host-associated > Plants > Phyllosphere > Stem > Wood/Secondary xylem...
TTAGCACGCTTGCTTGCTTCATCCCTGTTCTAATCTGGAGACTTCCAAGTTGAAGTGGATTTTGAAAGTTGGAGTATCGTCATGCAACATGTAATTTGCTAAGAAAATGTAGTTTTATTTCAAGAGTTGCGATCAAATCGCCTAATCTTTTACAGAACAAACGTTTCGTGGCTAGCTACCAATGGGTTTTTCTTTCCAGGGATTTTTCGATTAGAAAATCTGACAGATCAAATGGCTGCAGCCGGTTATCCTTTCTAGGATCGCTCACTGCTACAGGTCTCCCGTGGAATGTTAGGGTATTTACAGAATCTCTTGCATTTTCACGGTCCATGTCGATGGGGTTTTGGAGGGTTTGAACAAGAAGCTGGACAGCAGCTCCTCCTGCCAAACCTTGGCGACAATAAAAGGTGTCATGGAAGAAGATAAAGCTCTCTTGTGAGGTTCGATAAAATTTGCTGAAGCTGGAGGGAGTATGTCAGGGGTCATCTCTGTGGGTGTTGTTGAGCACAATTCCAGTACAAGGAAAGAGAACTCCAGCTCCAAAACCATAATTTATTGTTGTTGTCGTTGACACAGCACTCCCTTCTGCTTCCACAACGCAAGAGTAGCTAGTTCCGTGATCTCTAAGCCGACTCCACCTGCTAATTATAGCTTGTGATCTTGAGAATCACGACACAGTGACATTGATACCTGATTTGACAGGAAATACTTGATTGACACAGATATAAAAGGGCAAGCGAGAAAATATAACCTACCAGAGACAATCCAAGCGTTCCACTTGAAGGTAGTGGCATTCCATATACAGTGTAGCCCAGAATGTATGCAGCTAAGGCATCCATTATATCCACCTTGTAATTCTTTAGATCTTCCATTGTTAGAATCCCGCCAGCCTCTCTCACATCTTCACTAACTTTTCACCAACAGTGCCATTATAAAAAGCTTGTGGGCCTTGTTCTGCAACTGCCTCCAGGCTTTAGGCTAGCTCCAAAGTACAGCATTTATCACCAGCTTTTAACTACTTGGCATTCGGAGCGAACACTTGTTGCAAGTCAGGATCATTCGTGATTTTCTTGACACTTTTAGCAATGGCAAATGCAGGATAAGAAGCAACAACAAAACCATCCCTGGCAAGTTTTATGGCAGGTTGGAAAAGAGTCCTCCAAGTCAAACGCAATGTTGCAACCAAGATAACCTAGTGATCTAATATTTATCCGGAATTATCACTTACTTATGTAAGATTTTTTATAGACATAAATAATTTTTTTCTCCAGAATTTTTATATGGATCATTTCAATATATATATTATCTGACAAATACTTGTATATTAATTCTAGATATTACTAATACATAATTTATAAGAATAGATGTTTTCTTATATAAAAAAAAAACATGATATATATTTGTCTCAATAATTTTAATTAATATTATATCTTAATAAAGTATTAATTAAGAATATTTAAAGAAAAATGTTTTGATGCAGTAAAAATCTCATAATTATAATAATTTTATAATTTTTTTGGTAAAATATTTTTGTTCAAAAAACTTTATTTTTATTTAAATTCATTAATCAAATATAAAAAATTATTAAAAATAAAATTTTTTTTATGAATAATAAATATATTTTACAATAACAAAATTAGTGTTAAGCTCAACCATACTATTCTTAGAAATTTTCTTAATCCATCTCTCGTGAGCCATCTTATAATTAGATACTAGTTAATAGAAAACTTATCTGACATGAAATTTTCATGAGCCATCTTTCGTGATTCTTAGAAAACATTTGAAAAGGCTTTGCTTGTTACACGTCCAGTTTTATGTGAATGAAGCCTCGGACTCTCTCACTCTCTCTCTCTCTCTCTCTCTCTCATTATATTGGACAGTTTCCAGAGCATATAGCTTGTCGAGTATCAATGGCTTTCCCCAGATTGAAGCTCAAGCTCTAAAATCTGGGAATGGATTAGTAAGTATCTGCATCTATGAATTTCAATAACATGAGAGCACATCAGAGGAAAATGGTGGAGTGTCAAAAAAAAGAAGAAAATTATTTGCCACTTATTTGTCTTGTGTTCTCAAGATTCAAACCAAATTATATCTTAAAACCAGTGAAGCATAAACGGATTTGAAATTCAGAAGTTCCAGAACCTGTGATTTTATACTTACTGGTGTTTTCAGGAATGAAAGGAAGAACAAAGAGAATCTCCCTACCGAATCCTCACCATGCTTCACATCAAAGCATTTCTTCTGGCTGTTTTTTTTTTACTCCTTTTTATTCCATCGTGCTTATGTCTTACTTTGTTTTGCACAATCCATTTCAGAACAGAAGGCTCAAGTTTAATTCTTGTTAAACTCTTTTCTCTACGATTTCAGAACAGGATACCAGAGGAACCACTTGGGGCTAAACCATCTAAAGAGGCTGAAATGCAGAAGATTTTGAGATCTACTACTTGCTTAAAACCCTGCATGCATGTGATTATATGTTGATTTGGTTCTATAATTTGTTTCCCTTTGCTTCAGGGTATACCTGGAGCTCCAGGCATAAAAACGTATTCAACGGAAGTGTTTGGTGATGAAGAAGCCGATGATGAGGATGGGTGTGAAAAGTTCAAGGATTCACATTCTATATTCACAAAGCTGGAATTCATTCAACAGAATGATCACATGGGTGGCACTTGAACAAGATTAAAAAAAAAGAAAAAAAAAGCAGAGGTAATGCAAGGATATTGTTTGCATGGCTTTGAGGGAAATAAATAAAGCTAAGGGATAAAAGCCCAAGCTGAATGAGAATCATCACGTTAATATTACAGCTACGGTTGTAAAGATTTTGGAAATCAAAATTTGAAAAATCCACTACTACAAACAAGTGCCATTTTATGGAAACCAATCACATTGCTCTCATTCTTGGAAAATAACTGAAATACATGCTTGTTTCAGAAGACATCCCACTAATAAGGAAGCAGTTTGAGCATCATCAATCTCTGCCCAGTGACACTCACAATCTGATGCGCCATTCATGCAACTCATCGCATTTTATAATGTTGAGTTCTTGAGGCTACACAGCGTCGGCCATTCAATGAATAGTTGATCGTTATATCAATGTCACGAGGATTCTTCTTGTTTGGTGCGACGGTCATGCTCCCAATTAGTGCCTCCCCTTGACAAATGGTTAGCACATCTTCTAGGTATAGGACTGTCTGTTTCCAATGTGTAGCTCGTGATCTTGGCCCTGCATCATTTTCCAAATTCATCAGAAAGGCTAACTAGGCATTTCACTATACTGTTAAAATGCACCCTAACTGGCCTCCCCTTCACATAGGAACAATCTGAAAACTATTTTTTAAAAAAAATTGATGTGCACATGCGACTGAGAACATAAAAATACAAGTTGTGATTTTGATTTCATGTTTATTTTATGATTTCGCTTAGAACACCCTCTAAGACCCTGAAAAGGAGTACTCCTGCCTCACTGTTAGAGCTAGTTACTTTCTAGTCTAACAAATATAATATTCCCATAATCAAGTCATGGAATTTAAAGTGTCAAGACATGAGCAAATTCATGGAAAGGAACAATCTGAAAACTATTTTTTTTTTAATTGATGCGTACATGCAACTGAGAACATAAAAATACAGGTTGTGATTTTGATTTCATGTTTATTTTATGATTTCGCTTAGAACACCCTCTAAGACACTGAAAAGGAGTACTCCTGCCTCACTGTTAGATAGAGCTAGTTACTTTCTAGTCTAACAAATATAATATTCCCATAATCAAGTCATGGAATTTAAAGTGTTAAGACATGAGCAAATTCATGGAAAGGAAAAGGGCTTCCCTCAACCGACTTGATTCGCTGTATGTATTAAAACAAAACTTTACATTGGAAGATATGGAAAATATAACTGAAGAGTGCAAAGTAAAAAGTTAGACCTGTAGAGAATCCCATCAACTTGTGACACTTTGTAAATGATACATCAAAGTAGGCTACTAATGCATGGATGTAATCATCACGTTCTGCTACAAGCTTAAAAGGAACTGTGAAGGAAGTATCCCCAGAAACCATTTTAGAGATGTCCATTGTCTGAAATGATAAAAGGCAAAAAAAATAAAAACATCAGCCAAGTAAAGACAGCGACAGAAAGCAAACTGGAGAAATGTGGATGACCAAATGCAAACGCACACACAAATGCATTGTATGCATATGCAAGCATATCCAACCTTGAGCAGCTGGCAATTTGTAACAATTTGATTCTGATCTACAGTGTCAACAAGAGGTTCCCCCATGGCCTGCTTCTTGATGCAGGTCATATCAAAGCCATAGACATTATTCCAAACTGGAGCAAGCATGCGAGCCAACGCAACAAAACAGATATAAGAACTATTAAAATGCCACCCCCTAAAGCATTTAGAGTTGGAAAACAAATTCAAATAGCACATGAAACCACACATGCAACTGATGTGAGTGAAATTCCCTACAGCTACCTACTACTGGAGTCTGGCTGTGCTGCCAAATTCCACACATTTGATGGATCCACATGAAAATGATTCTCATCTACATATGACACCAAACAATAGACTTACACTCAATCTTATCGTCTTTGTATTCAGCATCCTCAATGGCTGTCAAATAGAGAGAAGCTTTGTCTGGCAGCACAATTCCGTCATTGACCTGGAGTCAAGCAAAGAATAGAATAAAAAAGGCTGACATTATTGATTTAGCAAATTTTTTCAGCATCGCCAATGATGATCCCATGGAGTATAATAATAGCTAACAGAAGAACTTTCAATTACTAAACAAGTATAGTTGTTCCAGATTCATGAATGACCTAAATGTTGGTTGGCATTTTTCCCCCTTCCTTCGCATGCGTCCAGTTGACCTAAAGTCAAAGAGCTTAGTGACTTTAATTTCTGTTAATGTTATAATACCAGCAAACACCATTATCCCAAGAAAGCTCTATTCTTATCCAAGAGACTTTCATTCCAAAAATATTCCCTGGTCTGTAAATTTTATGTGAATAGCGTGAACAAAACCCTTCAATCCAGAAGGAAATTCCTTGCAGTTGCCAATGAACAGTTCCCTCAGAATTAAATAAATTTTTCAAACTTGTATGAAATCCCAATCAAGAACCTAGAGAGAAAAACCAAACAGGCATAGCCAACTAACCCGTCAAAGTCAAATCTAATATGATGGTTTTCTTAGATTCCTGTGGCATTCATGTGCCTCCAGGATTCAGAAACTTATAGATTTGACTTTGACGGGTTAGTCAGCTATGCCTGTTTGATTTATCTCTCTAGGTATAAACATTTATCAAAGAACAGGCTATAAATTTGCAGAGAGAAATGTAATTGCAACTTACAAGCCATTTATCACGGGCGTACAGGACTGAGTTTAACATGTTCTCAAACAACAGAAAATATCCCATCCACTCTGAAATAATTATGTCCACTTTAGCAACTGGTAGCTCAATATCTTCGATCTTACCCTTCAAAACTGTTATAACTATGACATTGAAACACGAGTAAGCAGTGAGAAGTGAGACTTGGCATTTGTGGCAACAGAGAGAGATAAAAAAAAAATTACCAGAACATGCAAAGAGAATAGAATTACCATTGGAAAATCCATTTGACTCAACAATCTCTTTGGCCATGTTAGCGATATGAGAGCACTCGACCTGGAAATAGAAACATTGGCAAACCAATTTTTAGGATATATAAACTCCACTTGGTGGGTGCAGGATGGGAAAGGGTGGAAAGGCATACCGCATAGACATGGGCAGCACCAGCTTTAGCACAAAACAAGGACAAAATTCCAGTCCCAGCACCAACATCAAGTACTACTTTATCCTTAAATAAAAATTTATTCTGAAAAATAACGTTTTGGTATGTTTTAGTTCTCACTCCATCCTTCAGCATTTCCTGCAGTGTAAGGATGGGTAAGGAAACATCAACAGCTGGTGAAGTTTAAGCATTGATACTCAATTAACTCCACAATTTGTTTTAGAAACCCAGATCTTAAGATATATAAAAAATCATACAAGAAAAATTTGATCTCAGCTGAAAATGATGAAATAATATAGATTACACAAAGTCAAAACAATAAACCTACGGACACAAAATGGTAAAGCAATAAAATATCAATTGATAAAATGCAGAGCATTACTCGGAAACAAATCAAGTATATCACATAATAACAAGTGCTGATTCAAAAGGGGGTTTTGTGAGGTAAATAAAACAAAAAAATGTGGCAGCACTATTTGAGTAACAAAAGCTTCTGAATCATCACTTATAATGCACAAACAAGATATAATCAAAACTAAAACCCAACAAATAAATAAATGAAAAAACACCAAGTTACGAAACCCAGTAAAGAGCTGAATTGAATCCAGCTACGAGACACTTACTTCATGAATACCTGCAAAAACACAAACAAAAAAAAGGTTAAGACAAATACAAAAAACTTTCTATGCCAGAGTACCATTCATTAGGAGTCTAAAACTTCTGTTCAAGTCAACTGAACCTAGTAAACTATTACCAAAGGAAAAAAAAAACAAGAGAAGATTTAAATAAATAAAGTAAAGCGAATCATGGAGAGTAGTGTTACCAAAGTGAGAGTATGAATCGAAGTAATAATCGGCGCTGGTTTTATCATCATCGCCGCCGTCAACAAAGGGGGCGTTGGGGTCGGACATAGTTACGTCATCCATAGCAATGGCTTTTTCAGTGGCTACAATAGAGTCATCGAGATTGATGTTCTCTTCTTCTTCGTCGTCGTCGAAGCAGACTTTGGTGGCCTGGTGCTGAGTGTTGTTGAGGCTCGTTGAGGTCTGATTGTTCTTCCGACGGCCCATTTTTTTCCTGTTCTTTTTTCCTTTTAGGGTTTTACTTACTACTTGACAAGAGGAGGGATGGAGTGAGAATTTTATTAGGGTTTTGTTCAGTTGAAATAACGGAAGGGTTATGGGAGTTTGATTTCCTATTTGTTTGCGAGCTTATGAAATACACTGAGACTGTATTTCGTTTACTGTCAGCATTTAGACACGCGCGTTGGATCTCTTTAAGGTAAAATAAATATTTAAGTGAGAAAGAATTACCTGCTAAAGTTATTAAATTTAATTTTATGCCTTGTTTGTTTCTAGAAAAACTAATTTCTAGAATTTATTTTTCTTATTTTTTTATATTTGATAACAATATAGAAAACTAATAAAAGAAAAGTTAATTTTGGTCAAAACAAAAAGTGTAACTTTATTAGAGAAAAATCCCTACCCTAAAGATTACTGTGAATTAATCAAAGCAAAATCCCTAAACTTCCCCAGCAAAAAGCAGTCCCTACCTTGTTTCTCCGTCCCCGGATCCAGCCACCATATCCTGGGTGGAAGCACAAAAAGAGAGAGGCAAAGTAAAAGGGGGGAATCAGTGAATGTGTAGAACTGGAATTAGCCACCATATCAAGGAATTAATCAACCCTTGCTCTCTTTTTTTTCAAGTCCCAGTAGAAGTAGCCTGGGGAGAGAGGGAGAAGAACTGGGAAGGAGGAGCGGGTCTTTGAGGTATAGCCCTCTTGCCCCTTGAAGCTTCGATCTTTGTCCTGTTTCTTTGTGCACAGAGAGAGGAAGTTAAGGAATTAGAGAAAGAACAAGGGAATGGCAAGAGAGAACAAATGGCGAGAGAAACTGAGAGGGAACAAGGGAATGAGAGAAACCGAGAGGGAACAGGGGAAGGGGAAGGGGAAAGGGATGAGAGAAACCGAACAGGGGAAGGAAAATGAGAGTTGATTACAGGGGAACCGACCAAGACCGAGAGGAAGTTTAATAAGGGGAATTAGATAACAGAACCAAATATAAAAACGTGGATGACACCTAAAAAGCGTGATTTTTTGCCACAATTATTGCTTTATTTTGCTATATTTATAAATGTACTTGTTTTATTTTGCTTTGATTAATTCATGATTAGTATTTGATTATATTTGTTACATATGTATAAATTTATGGGACGATGCCGGTAATTATATAGATTTCATTGTGCAATGTCTGTTGATCGTTGTGAACTTATGAATTGTATAATTTTCAAAACGGTTTTATCATCGAGAAATTGAATTTTATGGTCTTCTAAGGGAAAAGAGACATCTTTCTCTAGTACACAAAATAGGCAACACATGAAGAGAAATCGTATATATGAAGATGATGGTGTTGAAAAGTTATCTAAACAGATTGGAGATGTAGCATTTGCAATTCATAGTCTCAGCAAAAATCAACTTGTTGTTAATGCGCTGTATATAGAAGTGATGAAAATTAAAGGCTTTGATGAGATCACTTTTGGGGATGCATTTGATCACTTGGTCCAAAATAAAATGTTGGCAAAAGCATTTATGGCAAAAGCATTTACTACTACAGGCTTGCTTACTAAAAGATGATTTCACTATATTCAAAATTTATGTTCAGACTATATTTGTTATTTGATAAGTATGTTTACTTGTTTAATTCAGTCTAACATATTTATGTTTGTTAATTTGAACTAATATGTATGTATATGAAATCGAAACTTAATATTTATGCATGACTATGTTTGATGTTAGATATTTATATTTATTTCTTGATGCTTATTTGATATATATTAAAGGGTTATTAAAGGGATAATTGCCTATACCCGTAAAAAAAATTAATCTTTATCCAAAAAACCCATCAAAATATTTTTTTATCTATTTATCTTTTAAAAAATTCTTCATACAAAAAAAACCCAAATATTTAACTCTTACCATAAACTAATTTGGCTTTTTTCATATGAAAAAAAACTTAATTTAAGCTTTTAAAATTGAAAAAAATATATTAATAAGTTTTACTTAAGAAATATTTCACAATGTTATTTCTCTATAATATGATATGACATATATAGTTATATTTTATAAAATAAGCTATATGTGAATATAGGATATAATAAAAAAAATTCATCATTATATTTTTTAGATTTCATTCTTTTATTGTAAGTGATTAAATATTTATATTAAATATTTTATATATATTAGATAAACTTGAAAAAAAAATTAATTCATTAATAAATTATTTTCCAGTTTATTTTTCATAACACTACCAAACATCGAAAAATAATTCACTTTCCAAGAATTCATTTTTTAAGGAAACTACTTTCCAGCAAACAAACGGAACCTTAGAGTGTTAATTTTGAAATCTATTAATTTAACTTTTTGTTTAGATTAGGTTTAAAATTAATTTGTGCAGAAATTGCTTCATATAATTCAATTGATTTGATAAGTTAAAGATAATTTTGATAATAAAAATATGATTTTGTTTTTTTAAAAAATTAAAATAATATTTTTTTAAAATATTAAGATAACAGCATATTAGATCGATTCGAGTTTCGCGGTTTAACCTATCAAACTTATGACTAAGATAATGAACTCTACTAAGTTTAACAACTTTATTTAAAAAAAAATTATTTGTTACTTAATAATATTATAACAAAAATTAACATTCATAAAATTGAGCATTAATCAAATGTTGTGATATTTATTTGAGACTATGATAACCTAAAAAAAAACAAAATAAATTATGAAGGTCAATTTAAAATAAACCAAATGTTTGAGTAATAAAGTAAAAAAAAACACAGAGAAAAAAAAAAGCTAACATGTGACCTTTGTGATCCAACATTCCTAAGCCTTTAACAAAAAGCCAAAATAAAGGTCACTTCTTGATTGCACCTATTTGTATCTATTTAGTGATCAGTTTGTTAATTTCTTTGATCTTACTTGGTCTTCCTTTTCTATTTGCTTCCCCTAGTTCGACCTATCCATCATTTGGTTCTTACCAGAGAGAGACTTCGCTTAGGGAGTTGTAGGCCCTATCTCTATTCTATCTCTTTCACGTAAACTGAAAGCCAGACATAGAACTCTGTTAACGGGATCAACTACTTCTTTATCTTATCTATGATACCAGCAAATTCAACTGAAACGGATTCCATTTGAGAGCGACATCCATCCCCGTGGTTATTTCAACAAGAAGGTATTCTATATAGCACCGTCTTCTTCCCTCAAACTTGAAAGGGATTGTGAACAAGAAAGGAAGTTAGGCCTTTTCCATATGCCCAAACCACTAAGACATTTCATTGCCTGAATAGCAGCATAAACTTCTTACTTTGAGACAAGAGCAATAAGCAAATCAGCTTATTAGGTTTCAGCCCTCTGCTATGGGTTATCGACCCACCCTTAGCCTCAAGATTAGATGACTCGTTGTCTACTCTTTGCTTTTAAGAAACGAGTAACTTGTCACCTATCGAGATGATGTACTTGATTTTTATATGATTTTTACATATTATTACTTTTAATTTTATTCTAGTTTATCTTAAATATTTATATTTTATATAGTTTTTATTTATTTATTTTTATAAGTAGAAATAAATAAATCCATGGATTCATGGGCTTTGGAGTGAAAATTCAACATCAATCCTTGAGTTCTAACTAAACATTAGCCCTAATTGGATTAAAGCTTACAGTATCAAGGAAGCTCATTTAAAAACTAATTAAACGATAAAATCTACCTTGAAGAGGTCCGATTGACTTATGTAAATGTTTTGAAAAAGAAAGGAATGAGGAAAGTGAAATTTCTTAATGTAAGAATAAGGAAATTTTCTTGTTAGAAATTTCAAAAGAGGATCTTGATAAATTAGGCATAAGTTTCTCTATAGATTTCAAAATTAAGTGATCTTGGTGTAAAAAATAGCTAAAAGGAATATCTATAACTTTCAATTCTTATGAATATCTCAAAATAAGTCCATCTGGAATAAAAAAATAGAGTTAGAAGTTAGAGGTCAAAATCTGCTAGTTTTGGAGGAAAAAAATTAGAAAACAAATAAAAGAAAATTTTGGAAAAAAAAAGAGAAGATAGAGAAATAGAACATGGTCAAAGCTGATAAAATAGGGTTCCTTTTACCATTAAAAGAAAGGGAAAACAAGAAAGAGAGAACTAGAAGAACTCAGACGTTATAGTGGAATTTTTTTTAACCGATTTCAAGCAAAACAAATTTTATTTTTCTTCTTAATTTTCCTTTGATGTATTCCAATAAGAACATGATTTATTTTCATATTCATTATGAACTAAATTTTATTTTTTATAGGGCTTTGATGTAGTCTGGTTTTGATTGCACAATTTAAATTCCAAGATATTTAATTTCTAAGTTTTTCATGTTAAGTGTTTA
>Ga0325403_1006417_pt1 | contig 11191 bp, 6 predicted proteins | sample PopdelMetagenome_19_FD_205665 | JGI IMG/M metagenome (GOLD analysis project Ga0325403, IMG submission 205665) | Populus deltoides microbial communities from Bellville, Georgia, United States - Xylem-PdKOR-R4 | ecosystem: Host-associated > Plants > Phyllosphere > Stem > Wood/Secondary xylem...
CCTGTTATGTTTATAATACATGATCAGCTTCCTTTTCATCTTTTAAATTTAGTTGATTGATACCAAAATTAACACAAGTGTTGGTCATTGTATCCATCAATAATTGTCATGAATTGTAAATGGTATAAAATGTTTTTTATTAGAAAATATATTAAAATAATATTTTTTATATTATTAATTTTTGATATTAGTATATCAAAATAATAAAAAAATATTAAAAAATATTAATTTAAAAGTTTTAAAAAAATACGGTCCAACCGCACTCTAAACAGTGCCAAACTCTATACATTTTTTTGTTTTAGTTTTAAATTTTTTTATAATATAAATAAAAAAAATTATTCTTCAAAAAAACTTGAAATTCACTTAGTTTGGAAATTAAAATTTTCATAAATATGACATTTTTTCGTTTTATGTTTTTGAAAATGAAAGGTTGTGTTGCCGGCCTTGACTGTTATGTTTATAATACATGATAACCTTACTTTTCATTTTTCAAATTTAGTTGATTGATACTGAAATTAACAGAAGTGTAAATAGTGTCCATCTATAATTGCCATGAATTGTAAATAGTATGTTTGAAATTGTGGTGAAAACTGTCTTTTAAAGTGGTTTTTATTTAAAATTATATTAAAATGATATTTTTTATTTTTTATATTAATACATAATTAAAAAAACACTAAAAATATTAATTTAGAACTTTTAAAAAATTAAAAATTTTAAAAAATATAATCCAATCACACTCTAAATAGTGCCGAGAGAAACTAAATTACGTTTTTCTAGACATTAAGGGATTGAATTGAACTGTTCTAAGAACATCCAGAAACTGCAACACCTAGGATCTTCGCCATCGAATCACTATTGAGATTATTTGTTGGTTCAAAATCATATATGTTGAGCCGACGTTGAACATCATCAATATTAATGGAGAGCTAAAGGCACAACCCACCCCTTTCTTATCCAGCTAGCTAGATGTGGAAGAAACGATGGCGCCTATTTTACTTACTGTTCAGCTGCAAGAGCTGAGTTGTAGTAAGGTGGAATGAGTTGACATGAACATGTATTGGCATGTGTTGGAAGGAGCTGTGGATCTATTCCACCTTGCTGCATATCTTTGGTTATAAAATCCCATTTGTTTGTGTTTTATAAGTTTTATTTGAAAAAAATATTTTTTTTTATTTTAAATTAATTTTTTTAGTGTTTTAAGATCGTTTTTATCTGCCGATATGAAAAATAAATTTTAAAAAATAAAAAAATATTATTTTAATGCATTTCCAAACAAAAAATACTTTAAAAAATAATCACTAGTACATTTCTATTGAGCTAATCACCAAGAGAAAGAGAAAGTGTTGGATATTAAATAATCAATTCAACCCAATAACATAAGCTGTTAGGTTAGATTCTAAGATATGATTGATATTATTTTCTAACATACCTTTTTAAGTGAAAATCATTTGGCTTGTACAGGTTCATATTACTTTGTGCTTAATTTTTATCAAATAAATAGGGATATTGAGATTTGAACTCGTGACTGCTTAATTATCAAGGTTTTAATACTATGTCAAAAAACCATTTCAAACCAATAGTTTAAGTTGTTGGTGAGATTTCAAAATATAATTTATATTATTCTCTAATATTAAACTTCTAATATTAAATTAGTAGATTGAGATGTTGTTTGTGATTGCGAGTTAGAAATTAAGTTGAGCTGAGAAGAGTGTATCTCCTCCTCCTCCTCCTTGTAATATGAATGGCATCTCTAATTAATAGAACAGATATTGTAGGCAAATTATTCAACCACATGCGTCGATTCTTGGCATCCATTTTTATCCTAACAGTTAGCTACAAAAACTAGAAAAGAAAGGAGCACTAGAAGACGGGTTCAATTTTATTTTTTTCTAACCTTTCATTTATGGTGAAAGGTTGTCTTCTCTATCTTAAAAATATATAGGAAGGCGACGTAGATTTTGGGTAATTAGCTAGTCAACGACGGCTATGCCCATTCTATGCCATTGGGTGCCAGTAACTTCGTAGAAGCCACTCCAGACTGTTTAAAGTAATAGGATATTACGTTTTCTTTCGCTAGGAGATAGGGTTGGACAGGCTTTTTCCTCCAAAGTCAGAACTAGCATGGTAAACTACCAATTGAATCTGTGTCTTTATGCGGACAGGATTTCTATTTTCTTGCCTAACTTCTTTCAACTTTTGCTTGAAATGGTAGTGGTTGATTATCCTTTCCTAGTTGTTTGAAAAGTAATTCGCATCTGCCAGCAATGGCACAAACAATTGGTTCGGGAAATTATACTCTATGCCCTCCCTCGGGCCTATATTTGTTTCAGATAATAGTGTGCTCAAGAATTTAAAAGAAATTGTATTACTGTGAGTGTGAAGAAAAGAAAATTAATTTCCAGACTATGCTTGTCTCCTAGCATTGAAAATTTTCACTTTCGTAAAGCTTTTGAGGATCCTATTAAGCTCATCTCCCGTATGATTACCATCTATCGTGTGCTGTAACAGCACAATACAAAGTTAAAACTTCATGTTGATTTAAAAAAAAAAAAAAAAAAAACTAATGTTAAGATATCCAAAAGCCTTGAAATGATTTGAGAATTTTAAGTATTAGACAAAAAATCCACCATGAGTGAGTGGATGTTCAAATATCTTATTCGCTGCGACAAGGTCGGATGTTAGAAATATGGGTGAACTCTCCTCCAGTTTTGAATAGCTTTAGCTTCCTCGGTTTTTCCTATATTTGAGATACGACTTGAAAACAAAAGGGTTGATATTATTTTACATATATACCACATGTATTGCATATTTATATATTAGCATGTTGGCCAGCATAATGCAGCATGTCAATATTTTTTTTTTAAAATGTTAAAAAATATGAAAAGTATATAAATATTTTAACTATCCTTGAAATATTCTAAATAAATTTTTTATAAATTTTTTCTATTATTTTTTTATATAAAAAAAATTAAACTACCCTTGAGGTATCATAAACAAAAATTATAGTTAATTTTTTAAATTTTTTTTATTTTTTCTATAAAAAACATTAAAATTACCGTTGAAGTGTTCTGAATGATTTTATAAAAAATTTTCATTTTTTTATAAAAAAAACAATTTAAATTACAAGCCTGTAACTTCGGAGTTGTAAGAAAAGTGTAAAATTTATATAGTTTAACATTAAATTGAATTGAGGGTGGCTTTAAATTTAATATTTAACTCTGAAATTCAAAATCCTTTAAATTGAATTGAGGTAGGCATAAAAGAACCCGAAACACTAAGTCCTACCAAAACAAAGATCCAGTTAAATAGTTTAGTTTTCAAAGCTGTAAAGCTTCAATCCCAACAAATATTTGCACACAAAATAGTTGCAAGCATCAGTAGAGTCTACATCTATACCCCATATATGTTAAAGTCTACATCTACACCTTAGAAAAATGATTGATTGGTAAAGAGTTTTTTACAATTTAGTCAAATTATAATGGACAATCATAAACTAGGTATAATATCCATTCTTTTTACTTTTTAAAACATGAAAAATGTGTAATTGTTTTTGTTTTTTTTTTTAAATATGCATGAAAACCTTTTTAAGATTTGACCGTATGCATGAAAACAAAATATTTTTTTTTTGTTTTTTTGAAAAGGAAAATTAATTTAAAAGTTTTGAATTTTTTTTATTTTTAAAAATGGTTTTTAGAAATATTTCGGAGAAAACCAGGTATTTTAATATCAGATTTGTATCTTACAATATAAATATACAACCTGATATTATACAAAGTTGATAGAAAAACATTTGAGAAAACACAATTTTTTTAAAAGGATTTTTTTCTTTTTTTCTTTTTTTCTTTTTTTTATAATATATATTATATTATAAATAAATAGATATTAAATAAATACTGGCTTGGCCGAAATCGACCTAAGAAATATTGGGCTAATCTTAGCCCAACATAATTTTTTTTAGTTTGGGTTAGACCCGTTCCAGCCATTTGGCCTAGCCCAAAATCCATTGCATGAATAGTAGGACACGCCCACTGTTCATGCATGAACAGAGAGGGAAGAAGAAGAGGAAAGGGGGCTCACCTCGCTAAGAGGTCATGGATGCGGTCACTAGTTTGGTTGAGGACGGTGGAACAGCTGGAGGCAGGAAGAAGAAGAAGAAGAAGAAGAAGAAGAGGGAGAAACCTTTAGGGAGAGAGAAGGAGAGATGGTGCAACCACCACATGAGGTGGTTGAGTGGCTGTTTGTGGTGGAGATGGTGATGAACAAGACGGTGGTGGGAGTGGTGATGGCCGAAGGCCACGGTGGAGAGAGAATGAAGAGATAGTAGGCACCAATTAAAAATAATCTAAGAAAAGAAAAGATATCTAACATCTTGTTCTTTAGGGGAAAGGTCTAGTTTAAGGAGTCACCACCTAGTATTAGAGTCACTACCAACCCTAATTGATCAACAGAGATTCTATGGTACGAGACTGGTTATGCAAAATGGAAGATACTATCACCCCTTAAGCATCTTACTTGAAGCAAGTTGCATTGCTGGTTTTGTCTTGAATTGTTAAGAGTTTGTCTTTGTTCCATTTTTAAGGTCATCCTATAATATTCTCAACTTTGACGTCAATAAATGTTCACCTATAAATATTTCAAATTCTAGCGTTGGTAGATATTGTGCAATCCACAAAGTACGGTATTCTTGACTATGACGTCAGTGAATAAGTCTGTAAATTTTAAATTTTAAAAAAAAAAAAACAATTTTTTTATTTTTTTTCTGGCTGGATCTAGGTTAGCCGTACGGGCTGGGCTTGTTCCAGCCAGCCCTGGCTTGGTCACTAAAATGCAACAAGCATATGTAAATTATAATTCATGTATGCGTGTATAGTAAGAATGTAATTAAAATGGCAATGGTGAAGGGTCAAAAATAAAAATTAGAAATCAAAAGAATAAAAATCAAATTTGAAGTATCAAAAATTAAGAGGACAACATTGAAATTCTAAATGTCTAGTGCGATTTTCGAGAGGATAAGAGAGAGAAAAAAGAAAAAAAAAGTCTCACCTACAACAATTCATCATACCAACATCACCACGTGCCACCGCACCAAAAATAATAAGTTGCAAAGATTTCAACAACATAATGAAAGAGCTTTTTAACCACTATGACGCGTTGTGTATGCTGACAGAGGTTATGGACGCCTCCCACACGTTAGAGCATGACTTGTATATATCATCAACTTTTCTATTTTAATATTATTTTATTTTTATTAAAAGATTAAATTACCATTAACCAATTTCATAATAACAAAAAAAAACATAATGAAAAAACATAAAAGCTCCTATATGCAAGCTTTATAAATTTTGCAAGTCTTTTTATTGTTCTTAAATAGTGAATTGATGTGAAAGCTCTTAAGAGTTAGTTTCAATAATTTTGGTTTGAAGAGTAAATTAATAATTTCATTGTTCTTAAAAAAATAAAAAAGGCAATCGATCAATATAATAATTAATAATAAGTCACGTGAAAAGAAAAAAAATGCCCAATGTAAAAGCCATTGGTTTTTTTGAGAAGGTTAAATAGATAATTATATTATAGCAATAAATAATAAAATATTTCTATGCCATTGTATTTTCACCTTTTGTTTTGACTTTATCTTCTAGTTTTTTTTTTTTTTTGTTATATTGCTAGATAAACATCTTTTAACCGCACCTAATAGTATTCACATCAACAAATATAACTAAAAGCAACCAAGTAATCACTACATGGATCCTTAATGTGTCATTAAATATTATAAGAGATTTAAATAAAAATAATATATATATATATATATATATATAAAGGTTCATACACAAAATTTATATGGTTTAAGGGCCACACTTTCTAAAAAAAAAAATTCTTCAAATTAAATATTACTATTTGAGAGTAATTGAGTTTATCTACTGAATTTATCATCCAATCTGCTTACAACGCGAAACCCACGTATCTCAAGGCCATCATATTATAGTCCAAATGAAGGCCCAAAACCGATGGGCCATTATGACGACAACTGTTCAGCACTTCATTTAGGCCCCCGTCTTTCAAATGAAATGCAATTACAATTTCAGGATGTGTTAGCAACAATTCCACGACGTCGCATCCAATGTTTCTCAGACGCATGAAGCACAAGGCTAAGCTTCTCTCTAAGCGGAAGTCTACAGCATATTGAAGATGAATGTGAGGTGGAATCCCAAGGCTCACTGGACTCTGGAATCAGACAAGGGAATCTTCGTTGTTTAACATCTTCATATGCAACAGCATCAAATTCTGTTGTTGAGGCAGAGGTGCAGGGAACGTTGAAAACTGGGCAGGCATTGGGTTTTGGAATGTTGAGGACTTGCAGGTGCTGGTAACATCCATTAGAGGCCAGGTGGACAGAGAGCTGGAAGATTGGAATGACGACAATAATGCCATTTTGCAGCTCGACATTGGATATGTATTACCTTCTTTCTTAATGAAGATCTTATTCTGGAATAGTTGTGGATTGGGTATGTATGCTAAGGGGGTATCGATTAGGAATACTGTTCTGCATAATGACATTGAGGTGTGTTTCTTGCTAGGAACTAAGAGGGCAATGTGCTGTGACAATTTTGTTCATCCATTATAGAATAACTTATCAGTCAAATGGTTTACTCTTAATTCAGTTGATTAGGCTGGAGGTATTTTAGCTACGTGGGATGAAAGTAAGTTCATGGTTCATTCAATTGAATATGGTGGGCAATGGGTAGAACCTTTTGGATTGCATATTGAGAAGCAATTTACTTGTGCAATCATAGGAGTCTATGCAGGAATCATAGTTCATGAGAGACGGGAACTGTGGGAGGAACTCCTTAGCTTACAAGCTGCGTTTGTAACACCTTTGTTCATTGTTGGGGACTTCAATGAAACATTGCATCAGTGTGAAAGTAACAGTGGCTATTTGAATGGCATTGGTTCTACGGATTTCAAAAGATTCATTTCCAATTGTAATCTTTTGGAGTATCCCCTCTCTGGTCACCGATACACAAGATTTCATGGCAACTAAACGAGTAGAAGTGATAGAGCCTTTGCCACTCCATACCGCCATTTAACATTCTCAGGTCTCCTACTCAGTCGGTTTCCACCAGAATTGTCTGGTCACTGCCCAATGATCTTAGGACTGCAATGCCAAATTGGAGATGGAAGCCATTTCGTTTCCTTAATTGTTAGGTCTCTCAGCCTATGTTTATGGACAAACTTGAGGTTCTTTGGCAGGAATGTGGTATTAAGTACAAGGGGAGACTTCACTTGGTTAAAACGCTTGCCTTTATGGATATGAAATTCAGAATATGGAATAGAAAGGACTTTGGCAATCAGTACTTAAAACTGTTGCAGCTTCAGCGTGACATCCAGCGACTAGAGAATATAGTAGAGGACAAACAGCTTAACCATGAAGAACTTTCTGTGCTGCAAATCTTGCGCTCTAAGCCGTGGGAAATCAATAAGTTTGTGGAATCAATCTGCAGTACAAAATCAAGACAGACCTGGTGCAAGCCTTGGAGATAAGAATACAAAATTCTTCCACATTATAGCTAATATTCGAAGGAGTAGAAAACTCTATCACTCGTATCAGATACAATGATATACTGCATCCCTTCCCAAGGACTTCGAGGAGGCGGCAATATCCTATTTCTCAAGTCTATTCACTAATGATATCTCTACAAGAGCTACAATGGGGTTCCTTGGGTTCAATAAACTATCCATAATACAAACTCAACAACTTGAACAAGAGGTAACTATGGAAGAGGTCAAGCAAATGATTTGGAGTTGTGATGGAACAAAAGCCCCAGGTCTTGACTGCTTCACCTTCATTTTCTATAAAAACGCATGGCATCTGATAGGGCCTAACATTTTTTATATGGTGCTTGAATTTTCCCGACTTAGGAAATTACCAACAGGAATTAACATCTCTCATATGGCCTTCGTTCCAAAATCAAAGCTATCTACAGAATTTTCAGAGTAAGGCCAATAAGTTTACTGCATGGCTTGTACAGGATTATAGGTAAACTGCTATCCAACAAATTGAAAGTCATTATGTATAGTATTATTAGTGCTAATCAAACAACTTTCATCAAATTTTAGATGCTTTCATGACAGCTAATGAAGTTGTACACAGTGTTAAGAAAAGTGGGCAACATAGTTTTGTTATTAAAGTGGACTTTCATAAGGCTATTAATTCAGTAGCTAGAGGAAGTGATGTCGTATATGGGTTTTTGGAATACATGAATGCATTGTGAGATCTAAATTAGTTATTCTTATCACTACCAAAAAAATTAATAAATATAAACGAAAATACCGAGAGAAATATTCTGTAGAATTTGCGGTTAATTTTACCAATAAAAATATTCCCTTGGTATATACCGAGAGAATTACAGTAGAAAAAAAAACAAAGCTAAATAATAAGAAGACGTTGTCAAAGAACCATCTTAACTCAAAAGCTTAAGCTCTTAAGTGAGGTCCCAGGATATGATTTATATTATTCTCTAACACACCCTCTCAAATGAAATCCCTTTGAACTTGAAACTTGCATAATCTCACATTACCTTGTGCTTAATTTTTTATCAAATAAATGGGGATGATGAGATTTGAACTCGAGACCACTTGGTCATCAAGGCTCTGATACCATATCAAAAAACCATTTCAACCCAAAAGCTCAAGCTCTTAGGTAAGGTCTCAGGATATGATTTATATTATTCTCTAACAGACGTGTCATTTATACCAACGAAATTACCGACAAAATAAATTTCATCAGTAAAATCATTGGTAAACTATTAACACTATTCATCATGTCAATTACAAAGGGAATCACCAACGGAAAATTCCGTTGGTATTTTCCAGAGAGCTCTAGAACAGTTTACTTCCCAATTGCACTGTTAATGACTATTCTTTACAGGCAAAATCACTGACAGATTGAAAAGTCGCTCGTGTTAGTTGGCTGGTTTATGAAAAATTTTGATTAAATTAAAATTTTTAATTAAATATTACAGACGGAATCACCAAAAAATTGAAAAGTTATCGATGATATTTGGCGGTTTTTGAAAATTTTTGATTAAATTAAAAATTTTAATTAAATATTACAAATGGAATCACCGATAAAATAATTAAAAATATTAATATTTAATTATTCATCGGTAGAACGCCCCAATAAAAAGTCTAGAATCCCTAATTTCACAACAGACGGACTCATTTCTTCTTCTTCTTCTTCTTCTTCTTCTTCTTCTTCTTCTTCCCCATATGTAAAAAAATCAACATCCCTTTCTTTCTCTTTTCTTCTCTTCTCTTCTCTCCTCAACTCCTTCTCTTCTCCTCCATGCTCAGGTATGTCTTCTTCTCTTTTCTTCTTTTCTCTTCTCAGTTCTTTTTTTATTAATATACTTAACGATTTTTTTTCTCTTCTCAGCTTTAGTTGCGACTACATTAGGATAAGATTTTTCTTTTTTCTTCTTTAATTTGTCAAGTTTTTTTTCACTATATTTGTTTTTTTATATTATTTTTAATTTTTTTTGTTCTTAATAATTGTATGACTTTTGTTGTAGGATTTTTTTTATCATATAAGATCAATTTTTAGTTGATTTATTTTTAGCAATCGCAACTTCATTTTTTTCATATGAATTTTTTTAGTTGAATTTATTTTTTTGTGTTATTTATTTGTTGCAAATTTATTTGAGTTGATTTTCTTCTTTTGTTTTTCCAAGCAACTCAGTTTTGAGTATTATAAAGTGTTGATTTATATTAATTTAATTATTTTATAGTTTTGTAAAATAGATTTTTAAAAAAAATTTAAATAATCAACAACAGAATTACATACGGTGTTTTTCAGAGGGAAATACTGACGGAATGAAGCGAGTAATTGTTTTTTGCCCTTTTTCCGTTAGTAAATCCATCAGTAATAATATTTTTTATTACCAACAGATTTACTGACAAATAAAAAATTACAGATGAAAGATTCACCGACGAAGCATTTCTGTTTGTGATTCCGTAGGTAAATTAATTACCAATGGAATGATAGTATAAAAATACCGATGAAAAATTCCGTCGTTAAATATAAAGATTATAGTAGTGTATTAAAGATTCACCAAGCACGGAGTTTAGAGTAGAACGTGACTATGTCAAGGCGAGAATCACTATCGCCTTTTCTTTTTGACATAGTTATGGAAGGGTTATCAGTTCTATTTAAAAGAGATTCCACTTTTGTATTATTTAAAGGAATCCATTGTGGAAATGGGATGTAAATGAGTTGTTTGTAATATGTAGATAATACATTAGTGTTAATTCCTAATCATTTCACTTTGATAACTAATGCTAAAAGGATTTTGAGGTGGTTTGAATTGATTTTAGATCTGAATGTTAATTTTCATAATAATTCACTAGTTGACATCAACCTTGATGATGAATTTACAGTAGAAATAACAAATGTGATATATTGCAAATGGGACACACTACTTGCTCAATACTTGAGCCTTCTTTTGGGGGCAAACCTGAAAAGAATCTCCACTTGGAAGCTTATGATAAATAGCATTCGCACAAGACTAGTTTAATGGAAAGGTAAGTTCTAGCGAAATTAATGCTTTCACGATGCTATCATATGGAATTTTGTGGACTGTAAGAAACAAGCTGATCTTCAAAGATAAAAAGCTTGATTGGAATACATTTTTAACTCATACTCCATCGTCTTGTACTTTGATTAAAGGTATGGAATAATAATTTCTCATACACAAAGAATGATTTGATTAAAGGTCTCAAAGGCATTTTAAGAGGGTCTAATAATTTCTCATACACAAAGAATGATATACTGGTTTTCTCAATAAATAACTCGATTGAGTTGCCGTACTTGCTTTCCCATTGGCTACAGGTTTTTAAGTTTCTTTAGTTAGGTCATTCATCAAACGCAAATTAAGCTCTTAATTAATGAGACGAAAATGTTGGGTTGGAAAAAAGTTAGGAAGTGATAATCAGGACTTACTAATCCAAATAAAATTGTCTGATGTAATAAGAAATAAATAAAAAAAATTGTCTGATGTAAAAATAGATACATAGAACTAAATAGGGTTGTGTCAGATGTAATAATAAAGTCTCTACCTTTTATGGTAGATAACTCTGACCACTTCAACAACATGTCACGTAAAGACATTAATGTCATGATACAAGAAATTTTTGC
>Ga0325403_1006419_pt1 | contig 11189 bp, 4 predicted proteins | sample PopdelMetagenome_19_FD_205665 | JGI IMG/M metagenome (GOLD analysis project Ga0325403, IMG submission 205665) | Populus deltoides microbial communities from Bellville, Georgia, United States - Xylem-PdKOR-R4 | ecosystem: Host-associated > Plants > Phyllosphere > Stem > Wood/Secondary xylem...
AATTATCAAAGTTTCAGTTAAACTTAATTCATCCATCTTAGATGTTATTTTAGACTTTCATATTTTATTTTAGGTTATTTATGATATTGGGTAACATATTGATATTTTATTTTTGAAAATTAGCACCCTTTTTTTTATATAAAAAAACATTAATGAAATAACACAATTTAAAAAAATAATTGACAAAATAACACAATTTATACATGTCGCAATTGAAAAAAGTGATATTTAAGCTTGTTGTTATTTAAAATCATGACATTTTAAAACAAAATTTTAAAATGGGCTACATACGAGGAGATATAAGAGAGAAGAGAGAAAATAGAATTAAAGAAAAAGACCCAGGAGGCATACCCAAGTTTCGATTACGACACCACCACGCAATATCATCAAAAGGATCTCGACAAGATGAATTCAATGGCATCAATAAAGGTCACCACCGATGACATGAGTGTGTCACACTTGTCGTCTAAAGGTGGCAGGTGACTTACTTGCTTTTGGTGGTAGGTGTCCCACTTGGTTTATCGTTGGTGACCTTTCTTAGTGTCGTTGGATTTATCTCATTGAAATATTTCTGATGGTATCGATGGTGTTATAATCAGAGCATTATTTGTGTCTCTACGGTTTTTTTCTATCTTTTCTCTCTCCTCTCTCTTCATAAATTATAATGAGGAGAGAGAAAAAAAGCAAAAGACCTTAGAGATACACCAAAGCTTCAATTACAACACCACTGATATTAAAAAAAGATCTCGATGAGACGAATCTAACAACAACAGAGAAGGTTACTAATGGTGATCAAGTGGGCCTCACTTGCCACCAAAGACAAGTGAGCCACTCACCATCCTTGGATGACTAGGGTGTTTGGCGTTACGGTTGGATTGCGCTTTTGAAAAGTTTTGATTTTTTTTCTTCAAATTAGTTTTTATTTAGTTTTTGGATTATTTTGTTGTGCCGATGTCAAAAATATCTTTATTAAAAAAAACATTACTTTCATGAATTTCCAAACGAAAAAAGTTTGAAAACCAATTTCAACTATTATCTCAAACACCCCAGACAAATATGGTATACTTAAGTTATCGTTGATGACCTTTCTTGATATTGTTCGATTTATTTTATCGAGATATTTTTGATGATACAAATAGTGTCGTGACAAGAGTTTCGGTGTGACGAGATTTTTTTAATATTTTTTTATCTTTTTTTTCTCAACTCACTTTTTTTTGTATAGTCCATTTCATAATTTGTTTTTTGAAATGTCACAATTTTGAATAATAACAAGATTGAATGACGTGTTTTTCAATCATAATATTTATAAATTATGTGATTTCGCTATTTTTGTTAAATTATATTATTATATTAATATTAAAAAAATTATAATAAGTAAAAATAGCCTAATATATTTGGCATTAATCGATCAAATGTTGACCGTTCGCTGTGTGAAAGCTCTGAAAGTTTGAAAACCATTCATTAATTGTAGTGGGTCACTACAACTTGGTAGCAGTTTTTAGAGCATTTAGTCATGTGAGCTTTCAATGCCAATGCTTGCCCATTTTCAGCAAGGAACCTTTTTAAGAGTTCCCTGCATCTCTTTTTAATTGGAGCATTTTAATTACAGGGGGAGGCCATGTCTATTAGAAAGGAAGAAAGCAGACATAAGTGACTCTGCTTGTTGTTGCGTACGCTGTATATACATTTATTATGTTGCTTGTTTTGCTGTAAAAATTAAATCGACTGTGTCCCTACGCCATACCAGTATTTCGTAGTAGAAGAAATTAAAGATATGAAGCTTATGGTGTGGCCACGGACCACTTGTCCTGGTCCCATGTTACCAGATATTATCGAGGGAAGCTATATATTGATTTTAGGCGCCCATAGTAGGTTAATTAGCCTGTGTTTTGAAGGTAAAAAGTAGTAGTTCAATGGTAATCCTTTCCCAATTCAATTGTTTTTTTTTTTTTTGATAATATCCACCCACAAGAATGATTGCTAAGATAGCAGAAAAGGATAACAGTAGAGAAGATACTCGTAGGTTCTCTTGTCCTGCTTGAACTCTTAAAGCTATTCACAATAAACAGCAGGCACTCTGGATGATTGATTACTCAAAAACAGTATGCTATTATTCAAAAAGAGCTAGCAGACAGATTAAGAGAGTTGGTTTCATGATTTGACAGTGATTTTATTTTATATATTCCAGTTTTGACCCAATTTCTTCAAGTCCACACGCCAAGAATTTTTCCACTTCTAGTCTTTGTAACTTTATGTCACATGGAATATGAAGGTGCAGATTCAAAGTTATGTGGCTAGAAATAAAATCTATGGGTATGTGGTATCTAAGCCTGGAAGACGAGAATCATTGAGCCCTTGTACAAGGTTTAGTTGCCTCAGAAGGAAATTTGACACCACATTAATGCACTGTAAATGTAAATATAAACGGTATCTCTTGCATAGCTGGCCGGGCTACAGAAAAAGACTGTATATAGCAAGAAAGTCAGAAGAAGAACCTCGTTCTTGAAGCAAATGGCCAAATGCGCCAGACTGCCACTCTCTGCCAGTGGCTTTTAGTCGAAACCAGGCGTGTGTGAACGATGTTTGAAGCTCGGAATCTTAGCCTTTGCTTCTACTTCGCTTCTGCATGTATTGCACGAAGACTCCCACAAGCTTCGTAGGTGATATAGAATCACCAAACCCACAGCCTTCTTACTTTTACCCAAGCCAATTGATTTCATGCATTGCATGGCTGTCCGAAGGCACGTGGCAAGTACAGCACACACGTGCTAGCCACTTATGCTATAGTAGGTGAGAAGACCCGATCCATGAAGTGTGGCCCACGGAGGCCTCTCTTATTTTTGAGATGGTGCGTGGGGCAAGGAGGACAATATGAAATTGGCAGAAAGAATGGGTGTTTCAGGCAAAAATTGATTTGGATGATAGGTTGACAGCTTTTCATGTTTGGCATTTGGATTTTGGAGGGGCTGCCAGCAACTGTTTAATTTTGCAAGTGAAGGCACATACTTTCACTCTATCATTTATATTTACCAGAAAAGATAAATACCAAAAAAGCTTGTAGGTTGGTTTAGTTTGAGAGTCCCGACGAACCCTTGAAGAAAAGGACTAGCCATCCGCATGGCCACCTCCCATCCTTATCCTCCTCACGCTCGTCTATTCTTCACCACCAAACCCTAACTAATCTGGTGATAAATACTAGAGAGAGAGGCTAGAGTGGAGTAAAATTTAAGTGTGAGAGAAATATTACAGAGAGGCCGTGATCTTTGAGTACTGAGCTTTATATGTACACACATGTTAATGAGATACAAGGAGTTAATAAAAGAATGTCCTCTGGTAACAAAACTTAAACCCTGAAAGTACTGTAACCTCATAAATACCATCAGTTAGACATTTGAGCCCAAGACAAATCTTCATCTTCTGAAACATGAATGATCAAGGGATTTCAGCTTCAATTCCTCTTTTAGGCCATTATAGTTGTCACAAATCAAGTTTACTACTAGGAAGTGATAAGAATGTCTTACCAGATAAGCAAGGATATTGTCTTCACTGCAAAGATCAAGCGTGGCGTCCTTCCCTTTCCCAGGTTAGTTTCACTGACGCCGCCATTCTTATACTTTTGTTTGTTTTCTTTGAAGTTGTTTTCATGGGGTTAAAACTAATTAAAGAACTCAAAACTCCAATTGTTTCTCCTTTGTGTCTCTTTCATTTAGGTGGTTGCAGAGATCAAAGAGCTCTGTACCTTAGCTTTTCCTATGATCATCACGGGCCTACTTATATATGGAAAATCTGCCATTTCTATGCTTTTCATGGGGAAATTAGGGAAAGAGGTTTTAGCAGGAGGGTCTCTTTCCATTGGCATAGCAAACATCACTGGCTACTCTGTCATTTCCGGTCTAGCTATGGGCATGGAGGCCATCTCCTCTCAAGCCTGTGGAGCCAAGCAATGGCCTCTTATGGGCCAAACCCTTCAGCAAACGATAGCAATTCTCATCTTGGCATGCATACCCATATCTCTTCTTTGGCTCAACTTTGAACCTGTCCTTATCTTCTGTGGCCAAGACCGAGCCATCTCTTCTATTGCCTCTACTTACCTCGTTTTTTCGCTACCAGATCTAGTCCTCCAATCTTTCATTAACCCTCTCAAAATTTACCTAAGAACCCAGAACATAACCCTCCCTCTCATGCTCAGTGCAGCTTTTTCACTAGCTCTTCATGTCCCTATCAGTTACATCCTGACTTATCGTTTCAGCCTTGGCATTCGAGGCATTGCTGTGGCAGTAGCCATAACAGACTTGAATCTGCTCGCTGCCCTTCTGCTTTACCTTTACTTCTCCGGCATCTGTAGAAAGTCATGGCAAGGCTGGTCCCTCCAATGCTTGGATGAATGGAAGCCGATTCTTAGCCTAGCCATCCCTAGTTGCATCTCTGTGTGCTTAGAATGGTGGTGGTATGAACTTATGATAGTCCTTTCAGGAATACTTGCAAATGCTCCTGAGGCAGTTGCTACTATGGGAATTCTAATACAAGCAACTTCTCTTGTCTATATCTTCCCTTCGGCCCTTAGCCTTGCCGTATCAACTCGAGTTGGCAACGAGTTAGGCGCCAACCAGCCCAACAAAGCCAAAATGTCTTCTATAATCGCATTATTTTGTGCCGTTTTGATGAGTATTATCGCCATGTTGTTCATGACATTAACGAGGCATGCTTGGGGTCAGATTTTTACCACCGATAAAGCCATATTGTCATTGACAGCGACAACAATGCCGGTGGTTGGGCTCTGTGAGCTAGGGAACTGCCCACAGACCACCGGTTGTGGGGTGTTGAGGGGCAGTGCTAGGCCAAATCTTGGTGCCAACATAAATTTGGGTTCCTTCTATGGTGTTGGATTGCCTATAGCTATGTTAATGGGCATCGGTATGGGTTTGGGCTTGCTGGGCTTCTGGTTCGGCTTACTGGTAGCCCAAGCTGTTTGTGCTATTGTCATGGTGGTGGTGCTAACCAGAACAGATTGGAAAATGCAGGCAAATCGAGCCAGAGAGCTTACTGGTATTGATAGTGAGGATGAAGCAGAGAGCAAAACGCTCGATGGATCAGTATCAATCATACGAGTGGATGACTTGATTATTGCTTAGTATTTTAGTTTTCTCATGAGTTTTATATATTTAAATTTTGTATTATAGTGTTTAGTACAGCCTATGCTCACATTTGAGCCTTCTTTTTTGGTTTGAATTTAACGTCAATATTTAGGTATATGGAATTTTCATTTGTCTTCCTTTCAAGTACGAGGCAGCAGTCTCATTGGGTGAGCACAATTAGATCATGCGTTATAGTAATTAATTTGGGGCCGTTTGCGGTTTTTTTTCCTTCAAATTTTTGGAGCCAGTAACCATAGACGGAGAAGGGGAGGCAGCGTAGGAAAAAGGGCAGGCCCCTTCCAATTCCAAGGCAAGTATTTAAAAGCACGTTCATGCTGACCACTAGTTTTCGAAAGAATGAAAGCATAAATTGGTTCTTACACCATCTCTAGAATAGGTAATTAGCGAAAAAACTAAAAAAAAAAAAATTGGAGTTTAATAGGTGATTCACTATTTATAACATTTTTTTTCTTTTTTTTATTCTTAAACTTGAATTTTCTTTCAATTGTTTATGACATGATGAGATAATATTAAGTTTGAAATTGTTATGGAAAAACCAAATTAAAAGATAAGGAACTGAAACGTAAAACACATAGAAAATATATGGTTCATTTCAAATTCAAGAAAATTTTTATTTTGATTTAAAAGTTCATTTTATTTATTTTTTAGTATCTAAAACTAAGAAATAAGAAAGAAAGTGACTAAAAAACAATAGATAAGCGAGAAAATTATCGGTTATCATGATTCTAATTAACAACTAAAATGGTCAATCTTGATATTAAAGGGTTTTATTCAATAAAATGAGTTCAATGGTGATGATTTTTAACCTTCATCTTGTTGAAAAAGTAGACCGGGGTCTATTAAGACTTTTTGGGTTTGATTGATTTTTTATTTTTTTAGTGATTTTAAAATGTTTTGGAGTTGTTAATTGGTTTATAGAGGATTTAATTGTGTTTTAAAGGTTTTTCAGATACAATCAACTTTAAAATTGGGTTTTAAGGTCCAAAAACTTAGTTACATGATACTTTAAAGAGATTAATTTGATTTTTTGTGAATATCTTCCTCCTATGTTTTATATGAATTAGTTGTATTTGAATGAAATTTTTATAGAAATAGAAATGATTTATTATTAACAACTACAATTACCCGCTAAGATAAAATGAATGAAAATATTTAAAATAAAAAAGGATAATAGATGTAAAACATTTACATGTGCATCTATTTTTTATTTTTACTATATATAAAGATTATTTATATACTTTAATATTTAATTAGTGTTAACAATTGTTTTTAGATTTATCAATTGATATTTTTTTTTAATTTATTATATGAGGCATAAACAATATTTCTTCATTTCTCAATTAAAAATTAATTATGATACATGAAAACATACCAATAACATATTTTTTTTTCTTTTTACATTAGAAATTAACTTAAAATCCCACCTATAGCATAACATAAGTAGATCGCTCTTGTATTTTTTAATTTGCATAAATAACTCCTTTATATTTTATCAATTCATATAGTTTTTAATTTATTTTATTAAGTGTAAACAACATCTTTGTATTTTTTTTTTAAAATCACGATACAATAAACAATATCCATAACATTAACACTTTTTTTACTATGTTAAAATTTAACTTAAAATCCTATATGTGATGTTATGCGGATTTTAAAGTTGGTGTTAACTATATAGTTTTAAGAAGGCATTAGCATTATTCAAAATAAAAAGGTATTTCCTGGCTGACTTCGTGTGTTTTTGAAGGCGTGGTGCAAGATACTTTTCACTTGAAAAATACGTTTGAATATTTGTTTTTAAATTTTTTATAAAAAAAATACTAAATTAATTTGATACTTTTTTTATAAACAAATACTCTTCTAAAACTCACCAAAACACAATTAGAAACACAATACTAAATAGTAACGATGTAGACACAAGGTGAGAAGTAGCAAAGCCAAGTTAGATAGGCTTTTATTTTATCTGTCATTTTGTTCGATCTCCAAAGTAATAAAGGCCTAGTAAAGGAGCTTGAGCCGATTGTTTTACTACCATTATTTAGTTGATTTTTCTATACTGCAAATGAAAAAAATAATCTTGGTTAAGGAGGGTATTCAGACAAGTAGCACAGGCTTGTAGGTAACTTAAATAGAGGCCTAAATGAGATAAGTCTAACTTTTTCTTTCTTCCCGTAACTAGAAAAAGATGCTAGGGTAGTGGTGAAGTAAGCAAATATACTTAGAAAATATCCCAAATGAGTTGGACGAAGTTCTTTGTGCACCAAATATGTAGCTTATCGAATCAGTAACTGATACACAGAAGTCATGGGTGATCATAGGTCCAATGCTCAAGCAAAACCAATTCCTAAGGCTCGGGTACATATTCATCATGCCATTCTAATCTAGTAATACAGAAAATAGTTCGAACTAAACCAATACTTCTGGATTCGCTCAACTTATAATCTTGTTTCCATTGTAATTTTCATTGAATTGTCTTATAAAACTAGATCGAATAAAATTAAAAAATAGTACAAACCAACCAGTTTCGATCTGGTCCAATTCAAATTTTTTAGGAGTAAAATCCATAAAACTTTTCAGTTATAAGACAATTCACAATGAACATCCATTTTCAATGGATCAATTTTGTTGCAAAATCAAGAAAATTGATTAAGAATTTAGAACAATACAAGATTTATAACCGTAGCTTAAAAAAAAATACATCAAGCTAGCTTTACACTAATATATAAAGATACAATTTTTAATGGATAGTTAATTATTCTAAGAGTTGAATATGTAAATACAAAAAAAAAAAAATTGTAGAAGCTAATCTCTTATCTTGAAACATCAAAGGATACACATGCGCATTAATAAGCTAATAACTTATCATTGATGCATTTTGACTTTTCTTTCCTGTGTACATACAAACTTTTTGTTTTTTGGTTGTACAAGCTTCAATTATTGTTCAAACACTTTTATTACACATAAAGTTTTATCGATAACATGTAAGGCTAAAAAAAAAAAATAGAAGCTTTCAAGTGATGTTGATGAGAATCTATATCAAAGGTAGAAAACATAATTTTTTTTTTCATTTGAGATTGGGTTGGGTTGAATTTCTTTCCTCTAAGAGTTGGGTCCTGCTGGGCAACAGGACCCAATAGTGTTGGGAAAAATACTGTGCATGTACTATAGATATAGACTCATTGTACTGTGGACCACATTGTAGACATAAAGTGTTTGCACTGTGAATGACATTGTAGCACCATGAGGTATTGTCTTTTGTGTTTTTTAGTCAAAAAGTGCTGCGAGGTCTGGCTTGGCTTAGTCGCTAGACTCAATGCTGCTAGTCACTCTCCTCCTTAAAACCATCATGTAACCCCGTTGACTTTACTAGTTCTTGCCGGTCACCTTTCAAGCTTCAAGAGCAAAAACATACCTTAAGAAAGCTTGAGATTGAACTTGGCTTGATCTCTCTTAGTAACTCATCATAATCACAACCCGCCAAACACACCAAATCGATTCACCAGTAACTCCACTATGTTTAGAATTTTTGTTCTTCCCGAGTCTAGGAACTAAGTCACCATCATCGCCAGTAGTTTCAAAGAAGGAGAAGGTTATAGTTGAAAAGGGTTTTTAATTTCATCCTTCACCTTTGAACACACCAAGAGGGAGTGAGCCACCTGAACTACTAACTCTGTTTCCATTGATTTCATCAAGCCAAAGTAATCAAGATTAGGTGTTAAAAAAATGGTTACTCGAGAACATATTGGGCCTCGCTCTGCGGCCAGACCTAAGGATATTGGGTTTGGCTATCTAGTAGGACCCAATAGTGTTGGGTCCTGCTTCATACTTTATGAAGTTAGCGAGCTACAATGTTGTGAGGGCTTTCATTTGCGCGTTAAGGGCACGTTTTGTTATAGCACTAGGAATCGGCGCCCTTAGTCTAAGCTAAAAAAAGAGCGGCCTCCCCTAGTCTCTTCGAGACATTTCTGCTATGTTCGGTGCCTCCTTCTTCATTCCAGGAGCTCTAATAATCAACCGCTTACTTGATGAAATGCCGAATGCTCCAGCCTCTAATTGTACCTATTAAGAATCTTTGGATGATCATCACTACTTTACTTCTATCCCAAGATGCAAGGAGATTTATTACTCTCTAGTGAAGAAAGTTAGAGAGTTAGGTGAGATTTTACTAGAGGAAGGATTGTAAAGCGACTTTCAAAAGGTGCTAGTGATAGAAAAAAAAGGAAAGAAACGTTGGTTCCTGCCTCTAGCAGGATTTAATAGCATTGGGTCTGGCTTGGCTGCCAAACCTAAAGCTATTTTAGGTCTGACTTGGCCGCTAAACCCAAAACACTTAGTATATTCTCTATACTCTTTATATTTTTTATACATTTGAAAAACATTTATCATTAACCCGCTGCGAAGTAGGGGCAATATGCAAGTACTATTTTAAAACTCACCGGAACATAATTAAAAACACAATACTAAATAGTAATGATGTAGACACAAGTAAGGAGCAGTAGCGAAGCCAAGCTGGATATGCTTTTATTTTGTCTTTGCGATTTTGTCTGATTTCCAAAGTAATAGAGGCCCAGTAAAGGAGCTTGAGCTGATTGTTTTACTACCATTATTCAGTTGGTTCTTCTATACCGCAAATGAAAAAAATAATCTTGGTCAAGGAGGGTGTTTAGACAAATAGCACAAGTTGGGAGGTAACTAGAATAGTGGCATAGAGGAGACAAGTCTAACCTTTTCTCTTCCCCCATAACTTGAAAAAGATGCTACTGTAGTGATGAAGTAAGATGATATATTTAGAAAATATCCCAAATGGGCTGGACGAAGTTCTTTGTGCACCAGACATGTAGCTTATCAAATCAGTAACTGATACACAGAAGTCATGGGTGATCACTAGTTCGATGCTCTGGGAAAAACCAATTTCTAAGGCTCGGGTACATATTCATCATGCCATGTTGATATAGTAATGTAGAGAACAATCCGAACTGAGGCAATCTTTCTAGATTCGCTCCCTTTATAATCTTGTTTCCCATTGTAATTTCTATTGAATTGTTTTATAAAACTAGATCGAACCAAATCAAAAACCAGTTCAAACCAACCAGTTTCGATTTAGTCCAATTCAATTTTTTAGAAGTAAAATCAGCAAAACCTTTAGTTATAAGACAATTCACAATGAACATCCATTTTCAATAGATCAATTTTGTTGTAAAATCAGGATAATTGATTAAAAGTTTAGAACAATATAAGATTTATAACCAAAGCTTAAAAAAAACATACATCAAACTAGCTCTACACTAATAAATAAATATACATCTAATAGGATAGTTAATTGTTCTAAGAGTGAATCTGTAAATACAAGAGAGCAAAAATAGTAGGAATTAATCCCTTATCTTGAGACATCAAGGAATACACACGCGCATTATGTATTTTGACTTCTCTTTCCTATGATCATACACACTTTTTATTTTTTGGTTGTACAAAGCTTTGATTATTGTTCAAGCACCTTTATTACACATAAATTTTATTAATAGATCCTAACATGTAAGGCTCAAAAAAGAAAAAAAGATAGAAGCTTTCAAGTGATGTTGATGAGAAGCTAGATCAAAGGTAGAAAGAATAAAGATCCACGGTCATCACCATAAAAAGTCCCAAGTAAAGTAGAAGCAAGAGACTCATCTGTATTTGTTGGAGCTTCTCAACAATGTTTTCTTTGGGCTTTAGCTTAGACTAGAGAAAGGGTTGTATAGAAAGAATGATTTTCAAGAAAGTAATGAAAGTGAGAGAGAGAGAGAGAGAGAGAGAATGGGAGACACGGCATTGCAGACTGAAAGCGAGGGAGGGCACTAAAAAAACAAAAGATTTTGTTTTTCACTACGAGAGAGGAAGGAAATTTTTCACTACTTTTAGAGTTAGAAACAAATTTAGCTTTTATATCTATTTTTTTAAGTAAATTCTATGTTGATTGAACCGTTCCTAGCTATTTGATTAATTGTAATTGATTTCTGGTTTCTTTGCTCACGCATGCCTTCCTCCATGTATTCCCTG
>Ga0325403_1006420_pt1 | contig 11188 bp, 13 predicted proteins | sample PopdelMetagenome_19_FD_205665 | JGI IMG/M metagenome (GOLD analysis project Ga0325403, IMG submission 205665) | Populus deltoides microbial communities from Bellville, Georgia, United States - Xylem-PdKOR-R4 | ecosystem: Host-associated > Plants > Phyllosphere > Stem > Wood/Secondary xylem...
AAATTTAATAACAATATTAAAGAATTCTTTATGATTTTAATATTTTTATTATACTTAAAAAAAATCCGACATAAACATAACAGGTGAGTGTAAACTAGTACTTGACAATGCTAACAAGTGGTCTAGAAACTTAACTTCTCTATTTATTCTAAAAATGTGTGTGTTAGGGAAATAATTAAAAATCATCCCAGGTGGTCCATCTAATGATAATTCGGATGCCTGCATAAACTCCTGATTTGTTTATTATATTGAAAAGATGCGAGGATAATGCACACAATGTATATAATAATTTACTAAAAAATAAAGGCATAGATCTCAACCATCCTTGATTGATTTCTCAAAAAGAGGGCATGCGACCAAAAAGTTGGGTAGGGCTTCTAAGAAATGGGACACCAGCTAGAACTTAGAAAAAAAAAAAAAAAGGATGGTGATGCACAACATCCCCAACCACATATTCTATATTTTCTCCAAGTGGTAGTAGTTAGTGGATTAATACAAGAAGAATCTGCCTAGTTTTGGACTTTGTGATGCAATGGTAAAAAACCTACATGGTACCTTATAATTGAATCCAAATCTTAGACATCCATGCATGTCGGGTATATTTCATGTCATTGAGCTGGCTTAGCGTGACCACACTTACGAACTTGTAAACCCAGCCTCAGTTTTCCTTTTCCTTTTCTTTTTACGGTTCCATGTCTGTGATTGACAGCAATCTAATGCCAGCCTCACCAATAGGCCAAGACATTTTAGTTTTTGAACCTCGCTTGCTCCAGAAGAACAACAAGATGTTGATCATGATTTGAGATGACGCGATCTGGGCCTATGTCGCTTGCCATCATCATCAGCGACAGTGCAAAGTTTTCTAGGTTGTTGGGCTACAAATTGGGTCCATGTCTGCCTTCAATCAATTTACTCTTCATTGGAATTGTCATGTCTGAGTTACTCTCGGGAGAAAAAGATTAGCCCAAGTTTATGGTGCTGTCAAATCATAATTTTTTATTTGGCCCACAATATTCTGTCTGTCTGTCTGTCAAAGACCTGATCCAAAAGGCTTATTGTCATGAATCTTAATGGACTGAGGTAGGCATGCAAAACATGCGAAGAAATAATCACACAAGAGGATAAGATTGATGGGTTTTGGTCGAGTTCTGCTGGCATTTTTTCCCCAGTCCATAAAATATCGATGTCACTATTGACAATAGAAACTAGTGATCTAATTATAAGTTGCGGTAGCATTTTTTACTGTGCGTTTGAGAGCGTGATTCCATGTGGTTCAAGCTGTGTTTTATTCTATCAATAGTTTTAAGAATATATGTTTACATCATAGTTTTATATAATTTGTAGTTTGATTTTTTAACTTGCATTTGTATTTTCAGATTATAACCACAAAAATTACAACAATGCAAAAATACATATTTTTTTGTCTGTGATGATAATGCTTTGTTGCCAACTGCATGCATGAAATTCCTCTGGTTTGGCCACGTTGGGATCCCCACCAGTCAGTAAATCACTACATGCCAAAGCAGAGCATTTTGAGGCTCAAATTGTTGAATGGAATAAAGACCTCCTTCTTGCCTAGATCACACGAGGGAAACAAAAATTAGGCTCCGAGCCTTCTTGAATGATAAAGGGAGAGGACAATATAAAAATAATGCAAGCATTTTTTTTGACTCATTTAAGTACCAAACTCATGTGCTTTAGGTAGACATTAGCTGCGGTGTAAAAAAAAAAATTAAAAAAATTTATTTAGGAAGTAGATAACTCTACGATGGTATCAATTTTCAAACTTTTTGACTTGTTTTGCTTAACACAAGTTACAAACCAAATCTTTTAAAAATTATTCTGACATGATCTAATTGACCTATCCAAAACCAACTTTGATGCCCATTAATAACTTTTTTTTTTGTTAAACTAGTTTTTATTTAATTATATAATAAAACAAATAGACTCTCGAAAAATGAAGCACCAACTCAATGTTGGGACATTTATTTGAGACCACAGTAATTGAAATAAGTTATTAAACTCAATTCATAATTTTTTTAATTGAGAAACAAATTAAAACTAATTAAATATTAAAGAAGGAAACTAATCTTGATAGTAGAAATAAAAGATAGATGTGTATGCAAATATTTTATGCTGATTATCCTTTTTGTCTTAAACTTTTTTATACAACAAATCAAATAATCTCTTAAAAATATCCTATAACTAAAAAAAATAAAAAAATCATTTAGTATTTTAAAAACAAAAGTTAACTCAATAGAAAAAAGAGAGGATAAAAGGTCAAACATTGATAAGGCAGGCCTTTGTCTAGTCTTAATAAAAGCTTAGGCTCAAGCTTTTCTTCTTTTTTTCTTGCCTTAAGAGCAGACACTTATATTTTTTTTTTAAGTGAGCGAAAGGTCAACTATAGTGGAAAAACAACTATCGCCTATTAGGTTACTGCTTAAAATCTGGCCACTACTATGGTGTTTAAAAAATCAGGAGGGTCGTTTTTGGTCTAAGAATCCATTTTCAACATATTTTTACTTAAAAATCCATAAAATCTTTCATGAACCACCTACAAAACATCCCAAAGTCACTAAAAAACAATCAACCGAATCTAAAAAATCTAAACAAAAACCGATCTACTTTTTAGGTATGTTTATAGGAAAAACAACTATCATTGAACTTTCCTCGTCAAATGGACTCCGTTAACACAAAATACATTGAGTTTCATTATTAAAAAATAGTCATGCTCAAACTTAGAAACTGAAATAGTAAGAAAATTAAATTTTGGACCAAAGTTAAAATTGCAAGAACCAAAAGGACTACAAAGAAAAAACAAGAAGCAAAGTAGGTTTAGTAAACATAATTTTTTTTAGTGAATTTAAGATTTGTGGGATTTCTCCTTGTTTTACAGCTTGATCCTTGTTTTGGATTTTTTTTTCTTTAACAAATTTTAATAAATTGATCATTAATTTAGACATAAAAGGTTGCAATTGAAAAAAGTGTTTTAGGACAAAAACAATTTGGCTATTATGGATTGTTATAATGTTTTCCCTAAGCTTTTTAGTATATTTTGTAATATACCCCAATGAAGTATAAAGCAAACTTCAATACTTTTTTTTAATATTTTCATAGTTGATTATTGGGTTTTGAAGGTTAAACAAAAAAAGCTTGTTGACAATCCATGAACTTCTACAAAACAAGTCTCATATGTAGTTTAAAAGGCTCTCTAGTGTTTAAGTTAGTAGAAATATAAAAAGAATATTGCTTTAAAAATTATGTATTGTATGTTACAAAGATAGTAAATGAAGATGATAAATGTTGGAGATATGGGAGAGAAAAAATATAATTCTTGATTTACGGTAGCTAGTCAAATTTTGATAATGGTAAGAACTAATTTTTATTAATTATTCAATATTTTAGCTTTCAAAATTCACTATAAAAAGGGAAGTGAAAAGGGAGTTTCTAACTTGAATTTTTTGTATTTTTACATATTCTTCCTCACCTTATATTTTAGTGTTTTCTTCTCATTTTAAGTTTTGGTTTTCCTTCCAATTCTAGAGTTTAGGTTTATCTTATTAAGAGATATTCGAGTTTTTTTTTTGTCCAAATACCTTGTTTAGAATTGCATCTAAACTAAGGTGATGTTGTTAGAATCTTGAGAGAAATATTATAAACATCCTAGTTGGATAAGTGAAGAGTAATAAAACCTTAAAAACAAAAGATTTATCAATGACAATAATAAAAGTTTCATTATGGTTAATCCAAGGATCATAATGAGCCATGTTCAAGAGTTTCAACTCATATTGCATGATATACATGTTTGAGGTATATCTTTAAGTGAGTCATTCTTGTTCTGGAATTATTGAAAAATTGTCATCATATTGGAAAGATTTTAATAATTACCTTAAGTATAAGTGTAAGGAGATGGGAATCGAAGATCTTATTTCAAGGTTGAAGATAGAAGATAACAATAAGTTGTCCAAAAAGAGAGCCAACTCTTTTGGTGCCCTAAAAGCAAATGTTATGGAATAAAGGTAAAGTCCCATAATAAAAATAAAAAGAAAAGGCTTATTATGAAAAGAAAAGGAATTGCCAAGAAATTCAATAGCAAGTGTTTTATCTACAACAAAACTGGACATCCAGCCAAAGATTATAGAAATAAAGGTCATCAAGGAAATCATGAGAAAAGGAATGCTTAAGTCAATGTCACCAAGATTGATCATCTCACTAATAAAGTTTTAGAAATGAACATGTCTTCTATTGTTTCTAAAGTCAACCTTATCAACAATCCTAAGCAGTGATAGGTTGACACTAGTGTTATGAGACATATATTTGCTAAGAAGAGGATGTTTTCAACTTACAAAAAAGTGGATAGAGAAAACCTATACATAGAAAACTCATGAACCTCTAATGTGTTAGATATTGGAAAGGTCATATTAAAGATGACCTTTAAAAAGCTTTTCACTCTTATCAATGTATTGCATGTTATTGACAATAGGAATAACTTAGTGTCTAGCTCATTGTTGAGCAAAACTGGTTTTAAGATGGATTTTAGAGTGATAAATTTATACCTTCTAAGAATGGTATGTTTATAGGAAATGAGTATCTCTGTAATGATCTTTTTAAAATGAATGTAATAATTATTATATCCAATAATAAGAACAATAATAAGATTTCCTCTTTTTCTAACTTGCTTAAGTCTTGTGATGTGTGGCATGACGGGTCAGGTTATGTGGATTATAATTCTATGTAAAAATTAATAAATCATGAATTATTACCAGGTATAATTTTTTTTAAAAAATCATAAGTTTGAAATTTATGTAGAATCAAAATTTATAAAACTTTATTTTCAAACAAATGAAAGAAACAGTGAACCTTTAGACTTAATTCACTCAGATATTGGTAATTTAAAGTTTGTGTAAACTAGAGGTGAAAAAATTATTATATTACTTTTATAGATAATTGCATAAGATATTATTATACTTATTTGATTAGAAGCAAAGATAAAGCTCTTGAAATGCTTAAACATCACAAGAATAAAGTTAAAAATCAACTTAATAAAAATATAAAGGTAATAAAAAGTGATAGAGGTGGAGAATACAAAGTACCAATTGGTGAATCTTGTTTTCAAAATGGTATTATCTATCAAACTATTGATCCTTATTCACCATAATGAAATGACGTTGCGGAATATAAAAACCAAATATTAAGAGAAATGATGAATACTATGTTGATAAGTTCAAGAGCACCTTAGAACTTATAAGGGGAGACAATTTTAACTATTAATTATATACTTAATAAATTACCTCATAAAAAGTTAGAAAAGATACCATATGAATTGTGAAAATATAGAAAACCTTCCTATAAATACCTCAAAGGATAAGGGTGTCTTACAAAGGTATCAATACTTGATCCTAAAAAGGTCAAGATATGATCTAAGACTAGAGATTGTGTATTTATCAAATCTGCATATAATAGTATTCCATATCAATTTCTTATACACATGTTACGTATTGAGAATATTCATCCTAATACTATTATAAAATCAAGAAGTACCATATTATTTGAGGGTGTGTTTCTATGGAAGGAAGTACAAGAAAATCATTTACTTAAGATAAAGATTGAGGCTAGCTCAAGTGATCATCGTGAATTAGAAAATGATGAAATTAAGCTTATAAAAAGTAAAAAGGCAAAAATGACCAAAACATTTGGTCCTGATTTTTTAACATACTTGTTAAAAAATAAACCTTGAACCTACACTACCAGAAATTCAACGAATACCAACGGAATTACCGATGAAATGTTTCTGTCAGTAATTTGCGGTGATATTTACCAATCGATGTAAATCCATCGCTAACACCATCAGTATATACCGACAGAATTATTATGTCAGTATATATTGGCAGAATTACAAACAGAATATAAAGAATTTCAAAAAACAAAGCAGTGCAATGACGTGGAAGTTTTCGTTTATGATTTTACTGACAGAATTATAAAAGAATTCAAACCGGGATCTCTATACAGTGACGTGTCCACTTCACCGGCAGAATTGTCTTTGAAATCACAGATGAAAATATTTAATTGGTGATTCCATCAGTAAACATTAATATATCACTACACACGTTGCCGACCCTCCCTTCCCCTATGCTCATTCTTCTTCCTCATCCCTGCATCTAAACGAACCCCCCCCCAAACTGCAAAAAACCACCCCTCAAAACATCCCTCGCTTCTCAACACAAATCATCCTTCTTTATTTTTTGTAGTCATAACATCCTTGTCCTGATTTATTGTGGATTTTGTCATTTTTTGTAAGTAAATCTATCTTTTCTAATTTTAACATTAAAAAGTCAATTTTATTATTATTGAATGTTTTTTTAGTATATGTATTTTGTTAGGGTATGTATATGTTTTATTGTTTTTTCTCAAACAAACTTGTAATATGAATGTATAATTTTATATTTGTTATGGTTTGTTTTAGATTTTATAAAATTGTATTTATTTATAAATTGTTGAAACTTATGTCGAATTACCGAATTAGATGTGTTGTGATGAATAAATAATAGCTTGTTTAACGGGTCCGTTTTAATTTTATCAATTTTATTGTTGAGTTGTAATTTTTGTAAATTTATATGTATAAATTTGTATGTACATTGATAATTGATAATGAATATTTAAGAGAAGTTTTAAAGTAAGTTGGATAATCTTGAGTTAAACCAATATTTTTGCAAATTTATTTACTTAACGTAATTAATTAATACATGTTGTCATCATTATTTTATAGAGGTTCGATAGAAGTCATGGATGATCGTTCATGGATGTATCAAGATTCACCCCAAGGATTGCAGAAGATGGATTATTGTAATAGGGTTTAGGGTTTTATTAATTTCACAACATCTATTCTGAGAAATTTTAACAGAAGCGGTATTTGGTGTCCATGCAGGAAGTGTAAAAATAAAAAGCTTATGCATCTAGATGTTGTAATGATGCATCTTCTACACAAAAGGTTCATGAAGGATTACTAGTTTTGGTATGCACACGGAGAACTATTTATTCGTAATGAGAGCATGATAGAAAGGATGGTTGGGTCAACTTCTAGTGTTACAACGTGCATGAGGTTGTAAATGACAATAGTAATCCTTACAGGAATATGGTAATGGATGCAATGAGAATGAATCAAGGTAATGTCAGTCAATGTTCAATTGTAGAAGAAGAACCTAATACAGATGCGACCAGGTTTTTTGATCTGTTGAAAGATTATGATGAACTATTATAGGATGTTTACATGAATCATAGTAAATTATTGGTCATTGCATAGGTTTTCACCATCAAGTCGATTATGAGGTGAGTGAGGCCGGTTATGACAGAATTATTGAATGGGAGAGAAGCATTTTACCTGAAGAAAATAGGCTGAAAGAGAACTTTATACTGCGAAGTCCATGTTGAAACCCCTTGGTTTAGGATACTAGAAAACAGACATGCGCCCTAACTTCTGCATGTTATATTACCTTGAAAATGTTGAGCTGACTGAGTACATGACATGTGGGCATTCCTGTTACAAACCTAGAACTGACATGAGAAAGACTCTCGTGGCATATAAAAAACTTAGATACTTCCCAATCACACCTAGATTATAGAGGTTATTCATGTCACCAAAGATTGTTGAGCACATGACATGACATCAATCACATGATGTGGTTAATGGAGTGATGAAGTGATGGTGCATCCTTCTGATGGCGAAGCATGGAAACATTTTAACAGTGTGCATCCTTGTTTTTCAGCTAAATCAAGAAACATGCATTTTAAGTTATGTACAAACGGATTCAACCTATTCAAGTAATTTGCTACTCCTTATTCTCGTTGGCCGGTTATACTCACAGTTTAGAACTTACCACCGAGAATGTGTATGAGGCCGAAGTTTATGTTTTTATCTACGGTGATACCTGGTCCAAACAGTCCAGGCTGAAATATAGATGTTTGTCTTCGACCGTTGATTGATGAGTTGATGCAATTGTAGTCATCCAGGGCTTTAAATTATGATATATCAAGAAAACAAAATTTTCTTATGAGGGCAACTTTGATGTGGACTATTAATGATTTTTCAGCTTATGGAATGGTTTCTGGTTGGAGCATTCATGGAAAACTAGCATGTTCATACTGCATGGAAAACAACAAGGAATTCACACTAACAAACCGAGGTAAAACTTCTTTTTTTTACTACCACCAATATTTTTTGCCAATAAATCACAGGTATAGAAAGAACAGAAATGATTTCTTTGTTGGCAGAGTTGAAAAGGATGTTGCACCCCCGCATCTTTCTGGTGAAGAATTGCTTGACGTTGAAAAGGGCAACATTTTCAACACCGTCATGGATGTGAATGAGAAGATAAAGAACAACATCAAGGCTATAATGGATATAGCATTGTTCTATAACCGTAAAAATATGGAGTTGGTTTTTGATGGATCACGGATCGCAAAACTCAGAGTGGGCTTCGTGTTAGAGAAAAATACATAACTACTAGTCTACTAATAGCTTAAGAGCCTGCATTTTCCCGATGGACATGCCGCAAACATATCAAGGTTGGTTAATTTGGAGGAATGCAAATTGTATGGAATGAAGAGTCATGATTATCACGTGTTTATGCAAACACTCATTCCATTAACTTATCGTGGTTTGTTGTCAAATGAGATATAGGATGCACACACAGAGATCAGTCATTTCTTTAGAGATATATGCTCTTGCAAGTTGCAAACATATCACATTGAGAGACTTGAAATGAATATCGTTGAGACAATATGCAAACTTGAGATGGTATTCTCTCCATCATTTTTTACTCGATGGAGCATCTACCTATATATTTACCATATGAGGCAAAAGTTGGAGGACCAGTCTAGTATATATGGATGTATCTATTCAAGAGGTTAGATATTATAGATGCAATGTAATTCATAAAGTATTTTAATTGCTTTTCTTAATTGAAAATATTTGTTTAATTCCATGTTGATACTTGTTCAATCTTAAGAAAAATGTTAAGAACAAGGCGCATGTTGAGGCTTCTATATGTGAGGCCTATATTGTTATAGAGATCTCAACATTTATCTCGTACTATTTTGAATCTCATTTGAGAATGAGAATCAACCGTGTTCCACGGCATGATGATGGTGGTGAAGTGCCTTCCAGTGGGAACTTGTCAATATTCTCCAATCTTGGATGACCTACACCTAAAAATACCATAAGGGGAAGATATTTGTTTGAAATAGAGTTCAAACAAACACACAATTATGTTCTATTTAACTGTGATGAGCGGAGACCTTTTATTTAGTAAGCATATGTACAACTTAAACTTTGTTAAAAATATAATATTTATATATTATAATATCATAAACTCATATAATTTTGAAAATCTTGTAGGCAACATCAACAATAATTACTGTCTAATAACTCACAACTAACCGAATCTCAAATCTTCCGATTACAAGATGAACAATTTGCCATGTGGTTCAAAACACATGTAAGTTCTATCATAAACTCATTATCTCTTGCAAGTTATTGTATTTCATTATAGAATTCTTGTTTATTGTTCATTGTTGTATTTGATATACAAGGTTTATCAAATGGGAAAGAGTGCTAGTGTTTCATTATCTTTACTAAGCCTAGGTCATGAAAGAAAAGTTAAGTGCTATAACGGGTATTTTGATAATGGATATGTGTTTTATACTGAAGAATAAGGGCATGGAAGAAAGACATATAACAACGGTGTTTGTGTTAAGGGATCGACTTATAGTGAATTTGAAATTGACTATTACAGTAAATTAGAAGAGGTTGTCGAATTGGAATATCATAGCGAACATAATAGAGTGTTTTTATCAAATACTATTGGTATGACACCACTAACAGCGGAATTAGAGTAGATCCTCACTATGGTCTGATTGAAATTAACTCAAAAGCTAGACTCCAAAGCGTAAAGGATGTCTTTATTTTCGCAAAGCAATGCCAACAAGTTTATTACACATACACCCCTTCCTTTAGAATGGACTAATCAAGAGTTGATTGGTTATTCATTTTAAAAACAAAACCTAGGGGTTGTGTCGAGGTTGTTTATGATGAGAATGAAGACACAAGTGTGGGAGATGATGTCTTTCAAGTTAGTTTGTTGGTTGAACCATATCGAGTTGCTTCATCGATTGACTTAGAAGAAAATTCAAATTTTTGCGTCTTCGATAATGGTCTTGTTGATGTTGACGCAAATGAGTTGAATGTTGTTCTAAGCTCCAGTAGACAAGCAGAAGTCAATGAAGATGATGATGATATTAACATTGAAGATTGCAATGGAGCTGAGGACGATTCAATTGAAGAAGAAAAAGAAAATTCTGACTAAGTATTAGAACACGAAAGTGTAAAGGAATTGTTTATAATGTAATATTATGGATGAAATTTTGTATCAAGAAATATTTATTTTATAATTGTTATGTTCACTGTTGTTATTGTGTTATGTTGACAGTTTTCAATTTAAGTGTTTGCAGGGAGGATAGATAGGCAATACAGACACAATCTATCATACACTATGCACATCACTGATGGATTTACAAACGGAATTATATCATCAGTATTTTCTAGAGAGTTGTAAAATATTTATTGCATATGCCACAATCACTGACGTCAATTTAGACGGAATCATTCTGTCGGTATTTTCCAGAGGTGATGGGAACTGTTCACCTCTTATGTCGGTGAAGTCCTCTGAATTACCAATGGAATTACCGATGGAATATGAATTCCAAAGTGCGAGTAATTAATGCATCTGTAATCGCGTGTACTTATTTCACATTATCGACAGAATTACCGACAGACTGTGAAAATTCTAAAGGGTTTTTTTAAAAAATTTAGTGCAAAATGAAAAATTCAAAGTGAATTCACTAACGGAATTATTGATGAATTAATTAAAAATAATATTATTTAATAGTCCGTCGGTGATTCTATCGGGAAAAAAAAACACGGTATAAATCCCAGTGAGAGCCCTTTCAGTTTATTTTTTTCTCTCTTTTATTTTTTTCGTTTCAATCTAAAATCTCTCTATTTTTTTTTGCTTTTAATCTGTATCGTCTTCAAAATTTAAAAGATAAGTATTGTGATTCAATTTAGTTAATGATTTTCTATTTTTCTTCTTTTCTTTGTTTTATTAACAATATATTTTTGTTTTTTTTT
>Ga0325403_1006424_pt1 | contig 11186 bp, 5 predicted proteins | sample PopdelMetagenome_19_FD_205665 | JGI IMG/M metagenome (GOLD analysis project Ga0325403, IMG submission 205665) | Populus deltoides microbial communities from Bellville, Georgia, United States - Xylem-PdKOR-R4 | ecosystem: Host-associated > Plants > Phyllosphere > Stem > Wood/Secondary xylem...
CGACTGAAGGTCAAATCTGCCAATTATCTCCAATTTACTCCTTTTTGCATCTTTCATCCAAAAGTGCCTTCAAAACATAAAACAAAGAATATCAAGGCATTTTATATATAAAACATAGGCAAAACATCAGTTAAATGTGGGTGAAACTATTGAATAATATGGTTGCATCACAGTAAACCTTAGAAATTAAAAGTTTGAAGTGTAACTAAAAAATTCTGAAGCTTTTAAAGATGAGGCATCTAGATTTATTTCTACCACTCAAGTTGAGATAACGAAAGCAGAGGAACAATTGATGAAGTTGCAGAGTAAAAAGACCAAGTTAGAGTCATCCCTCAATAGGCATGATAAAGAGCTTTCTAAGAGAAAAGTCATCACCTTCAGCATTCGAGTAAAGATCATTACAATATCCATTTCCCATGTGATAAGTGAAAATGACATAATCATTCTAAAAAATTAAGAGGACTATTGGAGAACAAACAAAAAGAGTTAGAATACATAGTTGGAAACCATAATATACCGATGGTTTCTCATGCTTTTTAATTTATGGTAATACTAGCTCAAGGCTTTAAGCTCAAAATAAAGACTTTAAGTTGAGAATACATACTTTATGTAGTAGAATTCTTTTTTCTATTAATAAAGTCTCAATTTTGCCCACACTTGCATCTTGTTACCCAGGTTTCCTTGTTATGATTGTGTTGTCAGGTTTATTTATCCCTTTTTTTCTATGCGAACAATCATATGTGTTTGAATAATTTTAAAGGATGATGTGATTGTAATTACAATAATTTCTAAGTTGCTGATGTGATTGTAATTACAATAATTTCTAAGTTGCTGATGTACTTTTATAGATAAAGGATCAAGTCACAACATAGTTCAAATAATTTTTTTTGTTAACCACTTTTTTTTGTACATGACTGTACTCAAAACGAGTCCTAAGTTGCTTATGTATCTTTGTGGATAAAGAATCAAGTCATAACATAATTCAATTTTTTTGTGGTTTTTTTATGCCTTTTACAGTTTTAGCTCATGCAGGCCAGAAGCTACATTAGATTTCAAGCATAGTATATTTTTAAGAATTTATCGTTGATAAGCCCAATCCTCAATCCATTTTTATCGATAATTTTATAAGCTACATTTGTGTAAACTTTTTGAACCACATAAGGGCCATCCCATTTGAAGAAGAACTTGTTGCCCATGCATTTTGACATGATTATCGGGTGTTATACTAGCAAGACAAGATCTCCTACTTGGAATGAGCGCGATCACATCTTCTTGTTGAAAACTCTACAAAGTCATACTTGATAACATTCTAATTGTTTTTGTGCTTCAAGTTCTTCAAGACGTAGATGTACATTGTCTTTATTGCAGAGTTCTTCTTTGATTGTAATTCTTAGAGATGAAATTTGACATTCTAATGGATGAACAACTTCAACCCCGCATACTAAGGAATATGGAGTAGCTTGAGTCAATGTTTAGAATGTAGTACAATAAGCCTATAACACTTACCCATTTCTATCATGTCAATCCTTCTTCGAGTGATTCACCATCTTTTTAAGAATATTGCATAAGGTCTTACTAAAAGCTTCTGCTAATCCATTAGCCAAAACATTATACATAAAAGAGTTATGCTGTTTAAAAACCAAATTATACAAACAACTTATTCATGGCTGTATTATAGAAATCCTTTCCATTATCAATTATGATATATCTAAGTACCCCATAACGGTGGATAATGTTTGTCCGAATAAAGTTTACAACTATCTTTTTTTTACCTTTTTTAATACTGTAACTTTTGCCCACTTTAAGAAGTAATCTGTTATGACCAATATGTAAAGATGCCCCACAGGATATAGTGAAGCTCCTAAGCAAAATGATGCCATGTTATATAGGTTCAAAAAAAGCTAAAACTTATTATAGAGGGAAAATGGTGTGGACCTAAAATGACCATAGTTTTTATATTAGAGGCTGTTATTTTATCATCGAAAATGATATCTCCATTATCATATAGCCTCATGATCTTGTCTTGTAGCATAAAACACTTCTCTTTATGGGACGATTGATCAAGCGATGGTATTTGTAAAAGTTTAGATTGTCCACGTGGTTGCTTATTTAGGACACTTCACCTCTATCCACTCGATGGGATTTTCCTTAAACAGATCATCCAACATCCTAGGTATGTCTAAGTCGGGGAATAGATACACCTTTTCTTATTGCTCTTTTAGGGATGGATTCTTTCTTTCACCCTTTTGAAAAGTAGTTGATGTTGAACGATCATCCCTCTTAATTCTAGTTGGTACCTTTACAGCAGCATAGTTATCTACTAAAAACTGCTTTCCCTCAATCTTTAGAGTGTTTTTTTTTTTAATCTATAACCTTCAAGCTTATTTCTCTTGGGCTCTTGTAGAGGTAATAATGAGCTTTTAGTTGCCACAATGCTAAGTTCCATGTCATGTGCTCGAGTAGCCAATTCTTCAAAAGACTTTGGTTTGATGCCTTGTAAAATATAGCATATTTCCCAATGCATCCCTTGAATACACATATTTAGCATAGAAGTTTTAGTGACCAATCTCTACATTTTGAGGCTAAAGTTTCTCCACCGATGAATGTAGTTGATGTTAGGCTTTTCCTTCCACTAACATGTATTGGTGAGTTCAATCATACTAACCACATGAAGAATGCTACAGAAACGGTTAAGAAACTTGCGTTCTAATTACTCCCAACTATCGATTAAGCCAGACTCCAAGTTATTGTACCAGTCGAAGGCGTTAACTTTCAAGGAATGAATAAAATGTTTTATCATGAGATCATTATTAGTTCCAACATCGTTGCAAGTCTCTATAAAGTGAGTTATATATTGCCTAAGATTCCCTTTGTCATCAAATTATTGAAACGTTGGTGGTTGATAACTTAGAGACATCCTTATCTGATCAATTTTTTGGGTGTACGGCTTCGTATAAGAATACGGGGGTTGAACTGAGCTTGTTACTTGGTTCGTGATGGCTCTCTTAATAAGTTCTTTTAATTGATTCGTGGTGAATATGCCATCAGTAATACCACATATATTCCTTGTAGCTCCAATTGTAGAATTCTCAATGATATTTAATTGATCTACTTATAAAGCCTTGGTAGTCGAGGTTTGGCCTCCTTCGTTCATGCCTTAGAGTTTGTTCATCAACTTTGTTATCACATGGTCTTTTGCCTTGAGTTAAGTTGAAAGCCCCTCAACGAATTTTATCAAGTTAGTCACTTAATCCTCCAAAGATGTAGTCCCGGTTGTCATCATTGACATGGTGCCAAAACCTAAAGCTTTACTTTGTGATTGACATGAAAGAGTTTCCATGGGTAAATTACCAAGGTCGCCTTAAGTGCCAAAGAAAATTCCACGCACCCCACTTGAATTTTGTAATAGAGTTACTTGTGGCTTCAGTTTTAGAGTGAGCTCTCATACCCCTCTTACATTCAAAGTTAATGTTAGCTAATTAAGAGTCGACTTAGTTTGTGTATACAACTTGGTGATGGATTTTCTTTTTAATGATGGGGTTGAAGAATTTTCAATGGTATACCGACAACTTGAATCAATAGCCTTGTTGCATTTGGAAGTGACAATGGTGATCATGTTCTTTCTAGTTGCCATTAAGAGTTTGTTGAAAATTCTTTCTTGAAGGGAAGAGATGTAAGGTAAAGAATTTCTCAGTGGAGTCGCTAGAAATTTATAGACATAATTTTGAGCACATGAAATTAAACAAGCATACATGTATAAATATATGATTTTATTAAATATATGACCGAGTATAATCTCTACCTAAAGTATTCTTTCAAAAGAATAAGAAAATCCTTTGATTTTTCCCTTGGATTTGATATATAATGACTTGATTTATTTATGAAATCAAACCAAGATTTGTGCTTTGCAAGAACTTGAATTTGGGTGTGTATTGCGATTATAAACACCCTTTTAGTAGTAGTGTTATAACAAACACCCTACTGAACTAGTACAAGATTATATATATGTCTAAGATGTTATACATTCATAATCTAGCAATCTAGAATGACGATTTATCTATAACACTGTGTTTAACTCTTTTTATGCAAATCATTATCGTTTAAGTGCACAACCCCAATGCTTTGGCTTGTTACCATAGGTGCTTTAAATCAAGTTATCAAGTGTCCAATTCAGCGAGTTTATTTACCCATTTGTTTGTGTATGTGTTGTGCTAATGAATTGTAAAGATGAATCATACATCCTTTATAATATTTTCTAAAAGCGACTAATAAACTTATCATCTCAATATAAAGTAATGGTATTCAGAAACCCATGCAAACAAACCACCTCTTAGTAGAAAAGTCGAGCAACTATGAGATCATCATTCATCTTCTAGCAAAGGATAAAATAAGCCATCTTTGAAAACATGTGTACAAAAAAATATAAAATTCATTCTTCTTAATGTATAAGGCAAACCAAGTATAAAAGCCATAGACAAGTCTTCCTATATATTTTTAAGAATAGAAAAAGACATATATAAACCTATATTTTGTGCTTAGTCTCTGGTAGTTTGACAAATATAGTGTTTTTACACAAACTTACTAGTATCATATTTCAAGTAAGTAGGGGTGATCATTTTCGGTTCGGTTCGGTTTTTATCTACAAAAAAAACCATAATAAAATTTTGAAAAACTGAAAAATTTGAACCGGAACCGAACTGGAATCAGTTCAAACCGACCGGTTTCGGTTCGGTTCGGTTCGGTTTTTTAACATAAAAACTGGAAAAACCTATATTCAAACCGACTGGGTTTTTTTAACAATCTTCTCTATAGCTTCTCCAGCTTCCCTCTTGTTCTTCCCTACAAACCCCACAATTTTAAAAGCCCAATTACTCAACAAACAACAAATCTGTCATCATAAGCTTCATGAAAACTATCATGGGACTGCAGACTATAGAGTTCTGGTAAGACAGTAAAGAGTTGCAAGGAGAATGGTTTTTCATCGCTCAGTGCATTCCAATTATACAATTTGCAAGTTAGAACAACAGAATATAATTATTGCTTAAGAGGACGGTAATATCCGTAGAAAGCAAAAAAGGCCTGTATCATAATGAGGACGAGTAGAACAACTACAGCTAAAATTGATATGAAGGACTATGGGGTGTCAAAATAAGTATGCTTGAACCCTGCCCATCTAACATACGACCAATATAAAAGTTAAACAAAAAAACAAACTTTTAAAGTAAAGAGCTCTATATAAACAACGTAGCATAGTAACCCATGATGTACAAAGTTTTAATCTTTCTTCTCAGCCTTAGCAGGAATTACAGTAGGAGCTGCGTCAACCTTAAAAAAGAAAATAAAAGGACACAAAACCGCGATGAGAGGAAACAAACATTGAAGCCTTGAAGATGAAGATTTGAAGCATACACTAAACCAGTTCCTAGGTTGTTAGAATTGAAGATGAAGATTGAAGCCTTGTTGAAGTTTTGTTAGATGACTAGAAGTCTAGATCTGGCCATGAAATTTTGTAAAGTGATGGAGAATTCATTTTTTATCAGGTGGAGAGTGTGAGAGATTGAGATTTAAGAGTTGTGGCTTGTGAGGTCTTTGAGAGGGGGGGTCGGCGGCTGCTGGATGCAGAAGGAGGGGGAATGCTAGGGTTAAAAATTTAGAAAGTGCTTTTATAGTATTTTTTTTAAAACTGAACCGGTTCAGTTCGGTTCGGTTTTTTTGGTTTTAGGGTTATCAAACCGAAACCGAAACTGAACCTGTCGGTTTTTAAAAAATTATAATCGGTTTTTTTCACGGTTCGGTTTTTTCAGTTATTTTTTTTTCAGTTTTCTCGGTTTAATCGGGTTTTCGGTTTTTTTGCTCACCCCTACAAGTAAGGCCAATAATGTCTTTTAATGATGACATCACTTATCTTCTTTCACCCCAAGTGACTAACCAATCATTCTCTGTACAAATCTAGAATCACATTTTCTCACAACAAAAAACAAGGAATGTAAAAATAATTAAATTTAGGGATCTTTTCCATCAAAGTGATTAGTAAGGCTTTATTTTTACTCAAAACATCAACAACCCTATTCTAGATTCTAGCCCACACACAATTCTAATTAGGAATTGTTGCAAGTAAATCATCCATCTCCATCTCGTTTGAAGAATATTATTTATTCACTTATGTATATGCAAGAATTTTAATGTCTTATGATCAAAATATAATAAAAATCTTTTGTCTATCAGATATTGCTACCACTTTTTTAGAGTTTGAAAAATAACATAAAACTCCTTATCATACATGGACCACTTCAATATAGAATCATTTAACTTTTCACAATAAATTTCATGAGTCTCTTCTCTTGGGATAATATACTCTTAATTCCTACACCACAAGCATCACTCTTAAACTCATATAGTTTGTTGAAATTTGAAAAAGCTAAAATTGAAGCAATGTCTCTTATCCCAAATTAAATTTTTTCTTTATATATTCAATAATTGGTGCAACTGTGTTACTAAATTTTTAAACTGATATTTTTTCCCACCCCAACCTTCAATATTAAGTTAGTTAGGAATTAAGTTTTTTGATTGAGGCCGAGTCTAAAATCTCTCTAGATATGAGTTTGGGTGATTAACCCAAGTTTAAAAGATGTGCCGAGTTTGCTTGTTAATTTTTTTTTAATCTCATGTTTTTTCAGTTTTATCCTTTAGGTTTTATTTAATTAGAGATTGAGTTCTAATTTTTTTGGTTTTTTCCTTCTATAGGATTTTTAATTAATTTTTGATATGATATGGATTATCTTGTATATTTTTATTTGTTGTTCTTTATTAAATTTAGTTGTTTTTTTTATTTAGCCTATTTTATTAGGCCTATGTGCAAATTGAGCGGACCATTTTGTTTTAGGTGAGGACTAGAGAGAATGTAAGGCTCAGAAAATACAAGCCTAACATGAAATAATTTAGAAGTATACTACTTTAGTGGGAAGATCTAAGAGTGTTAAAAAAGACCAACTCATCTATCATATTTGTATTATCTTACTCAACTCAACTCGTTAAATTCATTTAATATGAAATTTAAAGATGATAGTTGGTTAAAAAAATTAAAAAATAGATATTGTAGGTCAAATGTGGGTTGGGGTTTTTAAAAACTTCTCAACTCAGCCAAATAAAATGAATGGGTCAAGCTCGAGGGCCTCCTGCCCAATCCAACACGGTCGAGCTTTTTTTCATGGCTATTTTGTTTTTCTTGCCCATTTTTTTATTTTTAGTTTTTTATTCAATTCCATCATTTAGTAATGGGTTTCTATTCAATTTTATCATTCATTATTGAGTTAATGGTAAATCAATTGTTATTTTTTTTATCATATAATTAGTTTTAAAAAAATAAATAAAACTAGCAGAATTCATAACTCGGGTCGCGAGTTTGACTAAATATTAATCAAAGAGTCAGGGTGGGATTTTTTATCCTTTTTTATATATCTTTTGGTTTTTTTTTCAATTCCATCATTTTGTGTGTGATTTTCATTGAAGTTTATCCTTTAGTATTGAATTAATGGTAAATCAATTTTCCTATTTCTTATCATATAATAAAATAAAAAACAAAATTGATCAACTAGAGTCCATAACTCGAATCATGAGTTTGACAGATTGATTAAATATTAATAAAAGAGTCGGGTTGAGATTTTTTTGGCCTTTTGTTTGTATCTTTTGTTTTTCTTTTTTCAATTCCATCATGTGAGATTTTTATTAAATTTTATTCTTGAGTGTTAAGATGATAGTAAATTAATTTCTATATTTGCTATCATCTAATAAAATAAAAAATAAATTTGAGTCAGTGAAGTTTGTAACCCGAGTTGCCAGTTTGGGAAATTAACTAAATAATAATCAAAGAGTCGAGTTAGAGTTTTCAATTATGATCTGTTATACTGAATATAATAATAATGCCAAAATTTTTTTAACGATTTGCAATTTTTTCATGTTGCAAAATTTTACATTCAATCCACAATGAAAGCATGAGTGATAAATTAGTTAAAAACTAAAACAAAAAGATAATCTTTCTAGTAAAAACAAAATATGCATGCACATGCAAATATTTAACCTTTATTGTTTTTTTATATGTTTTTTTATTTTATCTGAAAGGTTAATTTTGGTTGTCAAGAACAACCAATTTTTGTTCTTGTAATGTCATTATACAAATACAATTTATTTATATAAAATAAAAAATAAAAAAAACCACTATAATCTATTGGAAACATTAAACAAATATTAAAAAATTAAAAATATTAGTTATTAAAAAAATGAATAAAACAGGATAAAAAATATAAAAGAGAAGGAATTAATTAAAATTTAAATAAAAAATAATGAAATGTAAAAAAATGAACAGAGAGAGAGAGAGAGGCTATTAATTGAAACAAAACAAAAAAAATAATCAAAAGTTCAAAAAAGAGAGGCCAAACGCTTTTGGCCTAGTTGTCAGACCCGCACCCCTGCTAGGAATGAAAAAGCTATGGTACGCTTAGGCATGGAAGGTTAGGCTTGCTTGCCTGACTGAATTTTTTATTAATAGAGCAGACAACACATTATTTACTCTATTTTTTTTTAAATGAAAAATATGTTATTTGTCATAGCAGACTACTTAACTAGAGAATTTTCTATTAATCTTCAATCCCTAGAAAGATGAGGTTCGAGCTTTTGAATGTAATAAATCTATTTTTCAACTTGTTTTTATTTAAAAATATTATAGAAATCTTAATAAATTCATTTTAAATTTTAAACACTCTCTAATCAATCACTTTAAGGACCGAAAAACACTTAAAAAGCAAATTTAGGGACCCAAATCAGTTTTTTCCTGTACGATTGAATAGAAACACCATATCCCTCTGGAAGATGAACTCATGGATATCAATATTAATTTTTTGTAGCTGAAACATGGCTTTCCAAGCGCTTTCCTTCCTCTCTATATTTTCTTGTGACTGTCACTTTCCTCTCTCAACATGTAGAGATTAAAACGTAAATTAAATGAGGTTTGGGGTTGAATTATAAATTTATAAAATAATAGGGAACAAATAAATAAATAAATTGAAACTTTAGGGATCAAAGTGAAGTTTTCTATGCCAAAGTCTTAATGGTGTTTGTTTTGTTTTTCTTTTTTCTCTTAAAATTGGTACCTCTTCTTTTAATTTGTTTTTTAATTGTAACCTAAAGTTCTATTTTATAAAATTAATTTTGATTAATTATTAGAATATTTTTCAACACTTTGTAAAAGCAAAAGCATGCAAATTGAAATTGAAAAAAAATCCAAACACATAAAACCATGTTAATGTAACACGGGATGATGAAATTAAAAAATAAAAATCATAACAAAACTGACAAAAAAAAATTGCTTTGTTCATATGAATATTATGAAGACCGAAATTAAAAAAAAAAAATTGAATTGTTCATATGAATAGTGTCATATATAGTAAAATAACCAACTCTTTTAGTTTATTTTATAATTATAATTTTAATAATTACATTAACCTAACCTCCTTTTTTATCCAAAATGTTCTCGATTACCATTTGAAAAAAGTAACTAAATTAAAAATTTAGAAAAAAGAATATAAAAAATGGGCATAAATTTTTTTAGTACACGAACAATATTAATTTCACTATTAATTTTGTTTTGAGTTTTCTTTTGAATATTATTTTTTATAATTTAATTATTTTTTTAAAATTGTAATTAAGAGTGTTTTAAACATAATAAAGGGTTTTTTTTTATTATTATCAAAACTTGGACTTTTTAATGACTTATAATTTTATAATATTGAATAGGACTTGGTGTAATTTACCTAAATGCATAAAAAGCTGGTTAATTGAGCAGTGTGGTTCGATTACATATATCGCACAGGTCTTTTGTAATTCATTAATTTCATCATCCATAATATATATACTATAACATTGTTCCGTGCTATGCAGCAAGTTAATATTATTATTTTTTTAAATATATAAAAAAATATTAAAAATATAGAGAACATTTTCAACCCCTTAAGTCTCACAACAATGTTAGACCCAAACGACTTGGGCTTGACGGCAATGCAAGACCTCATAGCCACTTGACCCTGACGGCTATGTCAGACCTAAGAGCTGTGAGTCTGGGGTCAAGCCAGACTCATGCTTGGGTCTGACAACCTTGGCAGACCCGCGCTTAGGTCTGACAACCTTGGCAGACTCGCCTCTAGGTTTGGAAACATTGGCAGACCCACGCTTGGTTTTGGCAACCATGCCAAAACTGTGCCCGGGTTTGGCACTAAACATGGTTGGCAAACCCAATGCTTTTTGACCTGGCATTATTGTCAGGCCCAAGGACCTTGGGTCTAACATGATATCCAGACCCAAATAACTTGGGTCTGGTGTTTTTGCCAGATCCAAGGTGCTTGTATCTGGTAACCCTTGCCATACCCAAGCAAATAACAAATAAGCAGAGGACAATTGTGCACTTTAATTCTCAAGAGAGAGAAAAGAAAGGAAAAAATACAAACAATCGATCACCAGCGACAATCCAATCATGATATATCTACACGCCTTGCACCATATGTAAAAGGGCACGCCTGTGCATCTATTTTGACGGAGTATGATCAGATTTGGCCACCAAGAGGCGTCTCACGCGTCTTCTTAATGGCACTGACACTGTCCACTCGCTGGGGAGCGTGAAATACACGTTAATAGCTTTTTAAATAAAAAATAGAAAAGACAACGTGAAAATACTAAAACATCTCTAATGGTCTTCTTAATTACACACTATACCTAAATAAATTTTATCGTTGCAATCCACAGTAATATGTGTCTAGAGCTACAATAAAAACTCCACGTCATTTAGCTTTTTTATAATAATAATAATAATAATTGGAAAAACCTGGATAATCCTGTAAAAGAAAGCCAAAGAAACGTTTATCCACTCACAAAAAAATAAAAAATAAAAATACTATTATAATTCACAGTGAAATATCTCTTGATTTATAGTGATTTTTAAATAAAACTACTATTATAATTTATAGTAAAATATTTTATTTTTCAATACCATTTAGCTTTTGTTATAATAGGGCTTGAACGTGGCTGGACTTAAAACTTTATCACCATTGCAAAAGAGAACTAATTAGAGTTAAACGGAAGCCTAATATTCCAAAGAAATTGAACAAAGAGAGAAGCTTAAAATGGAAACCTTGGATATC
>Ga0325403_1006430_pt1 | contig 11183 bp, 7 predicted proteins | sample PopdelMetagenome_19_FD_205665 | JGI IMG/M metagenome (GOLD analysis project Ga0325403, IMG submission 205665) | Populus deltoides microbial communities from Bellville, Georgia, United States - Xylem-PdKOR-R4 | ecosystem: Host-associated > Plants > Phyllosphere > Stem > Wood/Secondary xylem...
TTTATACTGCCACACTTCTAATTTTTTATTTCTTGTTCTTTCTCGTCCCCTCATTCTCTAGTTGCTTGGAGAAAAAGGTTTCCTCGATTATCCTTTCGCTCATTTTTTATTTTTTGTTTCATTTTCTTTACTCTTACGATTTTTTTAAAAAATATAAATACAAAAGGGACAAAAAAACAAAATGACAGGAATCGAAGATGCATTTTCGAGTATTTTAGTATTTTTCAATTTTTTTCAAATTGTTTTTTTTTTTTTTTGAAAATACACGAGAAGAGTAGGGCAATCGTTTCATCATGCTGGCCAGCAGAATTGATAAGAGCACAAGTGTTCCACCATTCAGCCTAACAATAAGAACAAGTACTGTTCATTTTACATGTTATATTCAACTACAAAATTCCTATGACCACTGTTATCGAGAGATTGAAACTAACTTTTGTTGTCTGACCATTTTTACCCACGAATAAACCGAGCTAAATCACTTTCTTTTCCTCCTTTTTTTTTGGGGGGGCAAAAATTAGGAATGACCCAAGAAAAAACTTTAAATTAAAAATTTGCCCCAACAATCTCAGAACCGACTCAGCTAACAGTATATTCACTTATGCACGCTTTTTTGTACCCCGCCCATGAAAAACAAATCCTCCAATGCCACACTTTTTTCGAACAAAAAAAAAACCTATATGTCAAAAGCTAAACTAACGGGGTCTTGTATTTGAGCTACGAAGCGTCACACCATGTAAAAATTTTGTATATCCAATTAAACTAAGCTTGCCATCCGAGTTTCTGATCCAATCTTTGATGAATGTGTAGGCTGAAGGGCCCACGTTCAATTCCTGCAGAGAGGAGAGATTTAAAATGATATTCAAATAGCAATGTGGAGCACAAATCAAACGGCGGCAGTCGTATACATACCCTTGCCAATTCTTCAACTGAGATGACTCGGTTACCCTCCTGTTCAAAATGCTCAAAAGCATTGGAGGCAATCTGCTCCCACCCCTCGAGAGCCTCTAGTTGATATGTGCTGATCGCAGCTGCACAAAATTCTTCGAAGTACATCTTCCTATAAGCAAGGGATTCCATCTGAAAAAAAGAGGGACAATCAGAAAAGGATAACCATCAACTCTGAAGGGTGAAAAATCAAAACTATTCATAATCTTCAGAGAGAATGAAAAGAGAACCCATTGCGTTTTAAGTGGATTGACAATCATAATTGGTGCGAGTAAACATCCAAAAGCCAAAAAAAAAAAAAAGGCAGTGTATTTTTTGAAATTCAAATGCAAGAACTTCTTTCATGCAGAAAGAAAATTCATAGGTTTATATTTCTTTAAATTGCAATCAACATAATTCTTAAAATGCAGAGACAGTGACTGCAAGTTATCATATTTCAAGCAGAGAACTAAATAAGAGTACCGCATTGAGAATTTCAGGAGCCCTCGACTCTCTCATGGCATCAGTTGCATTGCGTACTAAAGCCTGCAAGAAATTGCATTTCTTTTATAGAAAAATTATAATCCCATAGTCCTGTATACTACTGATATTGATTGAAATGGAAAAAGCAGTAACCATTCTGAAATTATCAAGTGAAACACTTCCGTCGCCATTTGGTTCCAACAAACTGAATTGAGCTCTGAGATAGACAAGCTCGTCCTCCGTCAACGCTTTTGAGAGAGCCTGCATAAGAAAGGAACCCAAAGAAATGTCAGCTGATATGCAATAGACAATTATCAATCCAACACTCTAACCATTTCACATTTAAGCTTCAGCACAGTTGAAATATTCAGCCACGTTGATGATTATGCCTTTCGCATCAGAAAAAGCAGTAGTCAGTGAATAGGTTAGAAATAGAGCCAGACAGAGCTTCACTTATACCTAACAAATCATGGCTACTTTTACTTTAAGCAGCCCAATCTCCGGATGCTTTGGACAATGAAAGCTGCTTTTAATTTATCTTTTTAACAATATCGTGCCAAATTTAGTTTCAAATTCTGTTTTTTTAAAGAAAAAAGAAAGCCATGTTCTAAAAAGTTTAGATACAAATCAGGAAGTTTCAATCAAATATAAGATTAGGAATCCGAACAAATAATCATATAAGGATTTTTGGTAATTAGATACAGAAATAAAATTTAAAAACTGCACCTCAAAAAAAAAACCACAAAAAATTAGAGAGAGAGAGAGAACATCAAACTAGGGGCCGATGAATGTTTGAAGGTTCTCTGCAAAAGGAATTCTTTAGGTAATGCAAAGTTTTAGTACTTAAGGGGTATAGTTAACGCTAAATGGTGAGCCTATTTGCACTTGAACATATTTCCTCACTTCATTACCAATTATGTTTCCCTCGATAATAAACTTGAGCTTTGAATCTACATGGTGAATAATGTTTTCACTATCAGGATTAAGATACAATACAAAATTCTTAAAGGAAGGCACACACACGCATGTGCTCTTGTTAATAAGGGAGGGTGTACCTTTAGCGCTGCACGTTTAAAAGGTGTAGCATGTAGGTATGCCTTGACTAGCTTGTAGATTAATATGTCTAAATTTATAGGTCGGCTATCATCCCTCAACCATGGGTGAGCTGCAATTACCAAGGTTTTCATTAGCTAAAAGAAATCAAGAAATAAGAAGTGTCAGATGTAAATTTCTCAAGATCATCAAATTGTCAATGAGAAAATAAGATGCAACATGCAATATAGGTGTTAACTAAATTTCATACGCATGTCAAACATCCAACTATTGCAAGTGATGTACAATTTCCAAAATATTTAAGTCACTTCCACCTCAACCACCTTTAAGCAATATGGACACAACCAAATAGCTCCTGGAATAGTCCTTTTTGTTTAACTTTACAAGTGAGGATTGCTTCCAAAGGGGACCATTTAACATCCATCATCAATTAAAAAATACAATCCAGGATCCTTCTGATCTAACATACTGCAACTCATCCACTTTGGTTCTCCCATAGACACTTTCTCATCAGAGGAAAGAATGCCATAACCTTGTAGAAAGACTTGCAAAACCATCTAGGTATATCCGTTGTTTTGTCAATGTTATGGGCATTTGTTTTAATAAAATAATACAGGAATTACAAACTTACTTAGAGCTTGGACAGCAGTCATTCTTTTCCTGTAATCCTTGTTCAGAAGTCTCTTCACAAAGTCCTTGGCCTCTGGAGTGACAGAAGGCCAGGGTAGATCTTCAAAGTTGGGATCAGATCTCAGCACAGCACGGAAAATTCCTGATTCAGTCCGTGCCCAGAAAGGCCGGCTTCCACATATCAAGATATAAGTAATAACACCAATGCTCCATATATCTGCTTCAAGACTGTAACATCTATGCAAGACTTCAGGTGCAACATAGTATGCACTTCCAACGATATCATTTAACCTTTCATCTGCAAATATCACACAGAATAAATCATTAAAAACTCTCCAATATCAACTAATAAGTAAGAAAGTTTCAAATATTATAAAAGCCGTATAGTTTAAACTAGAAAATCATGTGCGCAAATAACATAGAAATCAAAAAATTGGCAGGCATACTCATGCTCTTATATTATCAAGGCTACCAGCCTGCATCAATTTAGCTTAATAATGTAATTAGCACAATCAAGTCTCAATCGTTGTCACAACACTTGTTGCATCAGTCAATAATCCATATAGATGTCTAGGTAACAGGCAAGGAACAAGTAAAGATAGCTATGGCAGAGAAAATAACCAGAGTAATCAGGCAAAAACTCAAAATCTCATCTCTGATTTAGGGAACCAACTCATTCAGTTAAATAAAACTAAATCAATCTACTTGTGGCATGGAGGCAAGGATAGTATTTTTCTGTGAGTTGACCAAAAAACTTAGGAAGCTCTGCTTATTACCTGGCCTAATAAAGTCAGAGAGGCCAAAATCAATAAGCTTCATATCAGCATCTTCACTGCCCGAAGTGAAGAGGAAATTCTGTAACAAAAGAGGATCAGTTATGAGCAAGCATGGAATGAAAATTCCCCATAAACACTGTCAGCCCCCACCACCAATGACACCACCTGGTGATGATAAAACTTAATGCTCAACTATTTACATGGAACAACAAAACATCAAGTTTATGAGGAAAAAAACCTCTGGTTTTAAATCACGGTGTACGACGCCTTGAAGGTGACAAAATGCAACCACACACAAGATTTGCACAATTATAGCTTTTGCATCTTCCTCTGAGTATCTTCCTCCTCTGCAGCAGAAGAAAATGTTATGTTTATATGAGTAGATAACACTTCAACCATGCAAGCATTCAACAGAACATACAATTTAGATCGGTTCTGCTCAGGGTAGGTGGATGATAATTTCACATGCAACATCCATCATGGTTATAATCCAAGGCCAAGGCAAGTAGTCAAAAAAAAAATTATAGTTAATCACCCGTGCGAAGACTATTGCATTACCTTGCCAAAATTCTGTCTAGAAGCTCCCCTCCCTCACACAATCTGATAAGCAAACAGTAATCCACCAAACATCAGAGATAAAAGTTCAAAATTGCACAACACAAACAAAAGTCAAGACTTCTAGCCAAGCAAAACATTCCAAAAAGTGCCATTTACAAATACTGCAGGAGAGAAGCTAAAGAAAAAGACGCAATGTTGACAAAGCTCAATTATATTTCATGCATAACTTAGAACAGAAAGTAAGAAAAGACATACTCCATCACTATGTACACGTTATTGGCATCCTCACATGCATCATAAAATTTGACCAGATGCCTATGTCCTGATAGACCTTTCAGTATTTTTACCTCCCTACGAACATCTTCGATTGATATAGCGGTTGTCATCTGCCAAACAAGTCTTGTGAAAATTTAGATATTACACAATCGATAAGGCAATTAATCCTAATTAAGAAAAGAATTCAGAATTTCATAAATCTGATCACTGCACATAAAAGAAAAGAGTAATAACTGAAGCTATCAAGGAAAACAACCAAGATCGGGATTAGAAAATACAGGTTTAAGAGGAAAACTTTGATCGTCAGCATATACAGAAACATTTGATGAAGGAAAAGAATGTCTGTCATACACTGGCACGAGCAATTGGCATTGCCCAGGGGGGTAGATTGCCTTGAGTGTACACATGCACCCATGAGCACACATTCAAGAACGTGTGTTACTATGCATTTGTACAGTGTCAAGTGAATGACAAGTTGGCAATTGAACCTCTTTTAAGATTCCAGTAAGGAAAGGGCTCAGGGGGGTTATAAAACAGTGTTTAAAAGAAGAATATAAATGTAAGAAAAGCAGGACCAATAAATTGAATTTCCAATGTAAATGAAATACAGCAAGAAATTCATTTCAAGGCGCAGTGTGCAATTAAAGAGGGTTGAATGATCACTTTGCACAAAAAGAAAGTAATTACAGGTTTCACTACCGACCATGTAAACAAATTCAAGATGTAACAGAAGATTAGAAAGGACCTTGAAATAGAACATTTATAATTCCGAGTGTGTTTGTGCATACTCACATCTGTAAATGTCTTCAATACAAAATGACAGATTAAGAAAACTATTACAAGTACATATTTGATAGTCCAAAGGTAGGATGCCTAAGACCTATGAAGCATGATACATTATACATTTCCATGAAGGTATTAAAGATATCTGAATTAATTCCATGAATATCCGTATTGGATAGTTTTCACAAAAACAACACATTTCCAATGAGATTCAGTTTTAGCTAGTGAACCATTGATCTGGTTAATAGAACTTGTGTCATGAAACTAATTCCACTCACATATTGTCTGCATTTTCACAGAAGAATCGAAGAATTTGAGAGCTAGTTATTCTCTAATGCATGGCAATATAAACAAGATCACGCCATATCAAGTCCTATTTATCTTTCCAGGTCATCCTCACTGGAGTTTCATCTTTGATGACACAATTAAAGCTGAGAATGCTGTTTGTAAGTGAAATGCCCTTTGTTTTATGCTTTCAGTATTTGAATGCTTATATGCTGCAATAATACAAGTGAACTCAATAAGTATCATCAAATTTGCAAACTCTGGCAGGGAAATATCTCATTACTGTTTCTCTCTTCAGAGACAAAGGCTAGGCAAAGATATGAATCACCATAAGGACTAAGGAAGTTTGTGTTGCAATACTGTCACAGCTCATAAGCTCATACAATGCTTTCATATCAGTATCAGATGCTGATAACCATATCCATGTGTGCCATCCTCATCAATATACAATTAACATCCTTAAAAGTAAATAAATTTAGAGACAGATAACATCAAATTAAAACTCAGACTGATCTTTATCCCTTTTCTTAAGGTCTAAATGATAAACAATTACCTTAGGTGCTTAGTTATTTTGCAGAATTTTTTACCACTACGGATATTCCCTAAACAAGGAAAGCTCGAGCATCAAACATTTTTTCAATGCCAACTTCCAGGTCTGCAAATGGAAAAAAAAATCAGCATGACCGCAATCAGATTTCATTTATTGAACTGCATATCCTTACTCAAATATCTTGTCCATTCACCCAACAATCTTCATTAAAACCCGTGTAATATATCCTCTTTGATCTTCCAAATAATGCTTATGAAGAAGTTTCTTCTCCTAGTGCCTTCAGTTACATTTCAGTTTCTGACACAAACTGTTCCAACCAGATACCTCGAATCATTATCAGATAGTGACTAACACGCCTATGTCCCTTCCATTCTTCCCAAAATATTCCCATCCATATTTTCAGTCACGAAACAAGCTAAGTTTGACTTAAGTAATCCATACCGCCTTTCAAAATTCTTGCAACACATGGCAGGAATACATTGCTGATAAACTATACCTCAAAATTCTCATTGTATTTTCCACTTCCACGTTGACAAGTATTCAAACCCCTAAAAAAACGAATATGCTTCCATTCAAGTAAGCAGCACAACCAAACCAAGCCCGAGAGTTGCGGCATATTGCCAGTATCTTGAATAACTGACAAAAATTAGCCCTAACGCATCAACAAGTTAAGCACAACATCTATTAATCTAATTACAAAAACAAACCCCTCATTAATCAAATTGAAAAAATAGAAACATCTATTAATCTAATTACAAAAACAAACCCCTCGTTAATCAAATTGAAAAAATAGAAATATATATTAACCTAATTACAAAAACAAACCCCTCGTTAATCAAATTGAAAAAATAGAAATATATATTAATCTAATTACAAAAACAAACCCCTCGTTAATCAAATTGAAAAAATAAAAATGAGAGCATTGAATTAGTACCTTAGCTTTAGATATAATCTTGACAGCAACAGTCTGATCTTTAAGTTCACCTTTCTTAACCGTAGCAGAGCAAGTATGACCAAAATGCCCTCTTCCTATTTCCTTCCCTAACTCGTACTTAGCTCCAAAATTCTTGCTATATCCAAAACTCTTATCAAGCGACTGCTGTTGCTGTTGCTGCTGCTCCGCCTCCACTCCACCGTGCTCCGGAATCGGTCCCTCCTTCGGTTTCCCTCCACCACCAAGCCTCTTAACCAACGAAGCCGCTATATGCTTCGCCGGAGACGGCGGAGGAAACGGCCTCCTAAAAAATCTCCTCGGCGTCGACGCTCTCGCCGGGGAAGGCGACACTCCACCGGGAAGCGGACTTGCGGCCACACCATGCGGATACGTACTCGGCCAGGGGCTCGGATGCGTAGAGGAGGACCTCGCCGGAGTGTTTTTCACCGAGAGCACGCCGTTACGCGAGGTGGAGGAAGGTAACGACGTTGGTTGGTTGTGATCGGTGGAGGAAGCAACGATTGTGACGGTTGTTGCGTCATTTTCGTTAGCTGGACTGGTTTTACCGTAACACTGCCCCATCAAAAGAAATCTTACAGTCTCGGTTAAAGTCCACGCATCGGACGGTTAGTGAAATATTTCTCCTCCGGATCTGATCTGATCATCACCGGAGAGAAAATAAAGAGGGGGGGAGAGAGAGTTAGGGGCAGAGAGAGATCTGAGTTAAGAAAACGATAAAAGAAGAGAATGAAAAGAGAGTTTTAAGTCAGAGAGAGAGAGAGGAAGAAAGACAAAGGGTTAGTTAGTTTTTGCAAGAAACAAAAGAAAATAACAGATGTAGATATGTTATTTTATAAAGTGTTTTTTATTTTAAATATTTATACATTAAAATAAAACGAGTAAAAAATATATTAATTTAAAAATTTTATAAAAATATAAATGTTTAAGAAAATCCAGTGCGCCGTAGTTAGCACGCAAGTGAAGCAACAGTAGAAGTAGAAGAAGCAGAGATAGGAAACTATCTGAAGGAATTAAATAAATTCTCGCTTAAAAATGCAAAAAGTTAAGGATTAATAATCTGCCGTTGGATTTGTAGAATCAACTTCAACTGTATTATACTCATGGAGAGAAACGAGTAAAGTTTTTCTCTCTGGTTTTTTTTTTTTTTTTGAGCTTGGTTGATAATGTTATAAATATTATTTTTTAAAATGTTTAATTTGAAAATATATTAAAATAATATTTTTTATTTTATAAAAAATTATTTTTGTTATTATCATGTTAAAATATCTAATAATAAAAAATTTAAAGAATCACACCCTTGCTTTCAGATAGAGAGAATATTAGAAGTTGGATAAAGTAATGTACTTCGTACCAGTACTGATCACTTTTTTATATATTTGTAAACAAGTTGTCTGTCTCTCCCTCTCTGACTGCCAATTTCTTTCTCTCTTTTTAAACGGATTATGGTCCTAATCCACTTCATCTTGATTTTGAGCTTCTTCTTCAGATGTGGAGAAAACGGATTTTCTGTCTAATTAGCCATTTAACCCGCTTTGCCGCGTGCCATAATTTTGTTTTTTCAAAAAAGTAACGGTTATGTAGGTTGTTTTAATGTATTTTTTAATATAAAAAAATTCAAATTATAAATTAAAAAGTATATGTAAGTATTTCATTAAGTAAATTAATAATTATTTATGTAAAAAAACAAAACATTAACAATAACTAAAAGAAAAATTGATAAAGTTAGGAGATGAATATAAATCAAGATATTCAACCACATAAAATGAGATATTCACTTGATTGTGTTTACTGAATTTGTTTATTAAAATCAACCAAAGATAAATCCACAATCTAAAAAACTCCTGACTTAAAAGATGTATACAAATGAAACTGATTGAATAAACAATATAAACTTTGATTAAATGATGAAATTAAATACTAATAAAATTTTAACAAAAGATCCAAGAGTAAAAATAACAAATCAAAAGAATAAGGATCGAATCAAGAAAAACAATATATGACAAATTGTAATTTAACTACTGAATTGAAAATAAAATAAAAAACTTTTTAAAAAGAGTCAGGGATGAAAATAGACGATACAAAACACAAGGATTGAAATTGAAAAAAAAAAAGAGATGACAAATATGTACTTTAACCGGAAAGATAGATAAAAGTAGGAAGAAGAAAGAAGAAACGACCATTGATGACAAATTGTTGGTCCATTACCGACACACGTCACGCAAAAGAAAAAGCATATGGTGACACTTCTAGTGATACGACAAAAGATCATTTTCTGACAAACAATAACACCGCGAGCGCCATTAAAAAAGCACGAACGCCACCAATGCATGGTTGCATGAACAACACTAGCCAGTAGATTTTTCAAATTTGATATTAAAAATAAATATTAAATTACTAAACCCCTCGTAACCTTGGAAATAATAAATAAATCAAAATGAAAGTATCAAAATATCATTGAATGCATATAAGTTATTTTTTTTTTATTGAAGGGCAAAGAAGTATTTTACTTAATTTAAAGTTTGTATAAAAAAAATATATTTGTCAACAAGTTTAAATTTCATTGACATTAAAGGTAAAATAATACTATACAAAATAATTTACAAAGACAATAATACATCTATTGAATCTTTTAATAGCCAATTGATTAAAAAAAAATCAAAATACCCATATCTCTGCCTTCAAACTTTTCCACCAGAGGCATACAGATAAATTTACTATATTAATTCATAATAAACTACATCTGTTACTGTAGTAAATTCAGCAAGCGTTTACGGTTATGTTAAAATCACACACACGGAAAGATACTGAAGAGTGAAGACTAATCATGAGATTTTGTAAATTTGTTATTTCACAAGTTTTTTCACTCAACGAGCCCCGGTGGTCTTCTTTTCCTCTCATGCAGTCTGTCCGAGATTGCTTCCCGTTTTTGTCTCTTGCTACTTTTTTTTTTTTTTACGTTATTTCTATTTTTTCAATTAAAAAGGAATTTTATGGATAAATGAGATTTTTTATTATTCAGTGATTTCAGAACCACGTATGAAACCGTCCTATCATTAATTACAAACTCTTTCTTTTTTCAGGCTTAGAAAATATCTCCTCGTGACTTACAAGTATGCCCACTCAATGAAACGTGGCCCTGTTTTGAAGGTTAAGAGTGTTTTGGAGTGATTATGATTATTATTTAAAATATTTTTTATTCAGTAATATATTAAAATAATATTTTTTTATTTTTAAAAATTATTTTTGATAATAGCATGTTAAAATGATTTAAAAATATTAATTAATTTTTTTAAAAAAAATTAAATAAAAAACAAATAAATAATATATAAAATATAAAAGATGATGGTGTGGACTGTGGATGGTACCAGCTAAAGGCCAGTGTTCGAGGATTTCAGAAAATCTGAGCCGAGGAATGTTGACAGCTAAACCTGTTCCGAAGGTTCCAAATAAACGAGAATTCGCCACTTCGGCGATGCTCACAGGCGGGGTTGGTATGAGGTGGCATGATATTAGCAGTTGAAAACTGAAATAAAATGTCCACAAGTCTTCGAGAAGTTAGGTGATTTTAATTAAAAGAGAAGTTGTGTTTTGATATGATGTTGTCGTTTGAGTTTGTGTTTTTCGTTTTTGTTGATTATTAGAATTCAAATTTCCAGAGTTATTATTTAAATAAATAAAAATAAAGAATATCAACTTAACATGAGACGCTGTGGCCTAAGATACAAAGCATTGTGACTGGAACATTATATTTATATTTCTTTTTCTTCCATACAATACACAATGGCCTAGCTGATGGGTAAGATTATCTTTTCAAAAAGATTTATAATATACACTTATATTTAGCACAATAAACTCTATCACCTATTAAAATCAAATAACATATATAGCTTTTTTTCAAAGGTTTTTTTTT
>Ga0325403_1006431_pt1 | contig 11182 bp, 5 predicted proteins | sample PopdelMetagenome_19_FD_205665 | JGI IMG/M metagenome (GOLD analysis project Ga0325403, IMG submission 205665) | Populus deltoides microbial communities from Bellville, Georgia, United States - Xylem-PdKOR-R4 | ecosystem: Host-associated > Plants > Phyllosphere > Stem > Wood/Secondary xylem...
CCTGAAATAGAAGCTTGATTTTATCCTTCCAAACAAAAAAAGAAGCTAATATTCTCATGAAAAATCGCATTTATTATTACTATAAAAGATACAAAGACAAAAAAAATTAAAATCAAAAGAAAAGAAAGCAGAAGAAAGTACCTTTAATGGCAGACTGCTAAGAACTCCAAAAACCTAATACAGCACTCAATGTAACAATAATATTTCTATAACCCTTATGGCCCTTTATTATATACGAAATATAAAAGATTTCCACGACCACTAACACTGATTTTCTTTCCAAATCAAGGCAAAAATTAGTTGCTGCAATAATTTTTCCTGTTTCTTATCTAGGAAACAGATCTGTAGCCATAATGGGTTTGAGAAATATTTTCGAGTTTCTGGTGGATAGATTGATTGCTTTTGCTTGCATGGCTCATGGAAGAGATTCTACTTTGGCCGACAATGCACAACTTAACGGATAGCCACAGTGGAGCTGCTGACGCAGAGAAAAAGATACTTGGCGATGACATTTCTCTGAATCTTTGATGTTTATTCAAGATTATATTGTTTGATTAATTTAGGGCTTTAATTCAAGATTTTTACACTTAGCAGACATTAACTTCCCCAGTGCTGTAACTTTTAGCTCTTATGCATGCTTGCTCTACGGTATTAGACATAGATATTAAAACCCGGGTCGGATTGATAGGTTAACTTGGTGATATATTTAATATAATCTAAGCTATGTTTATTTTTGAATCAAGTTAGAGTTGAAGTTATCATACTTAAATGACTTGACGAGTCTCATCAAAAATAAACTTCAAAATTATTTTTTAATTTTTATTTAAAATAATAATGTTTTATTTTTTTTAAATTGGTATTGTTTTATTTATAAAAAAAACTAAAATGATATTATTTTATTATTTAAAAAAAAACTCTGAAATAACATCCTAACGCGCGACCAAGTCTAGGATATAAATGGTGAATTGCATGCTAATTTGCTCAGGTCAAGTTTATATATATGTGCCTTCTTTCTTCTATGCAAAAGCTACTCTAAAATCTATATATTACATATTGCTAGGATGCCAATGATTATCCACGGGTTGAGCTTTTTTTATATTTATATTTTATTTATTATTTTTAAAGAAATTTATATATTCATAAATTATTTATTGGGTTTTGAGTATTCATATGGAGTATCCATTATTTATTATTCAATAAAAAATAAAATAGTTAATATATATTTGAAGTATATATATGTATATTAAATGATAAAATAATAAATATTATACACATATTTTTATGTCAATATTAAGATGCATATATCATAATAATATATATCATAATGTCTTAAGAAAAATCTAAATGTTTTATAAATATATCTATATAATATAAATATATATTTCGGGTTAGATTCGTACAGGTTTCACAATATCCATACTCTACTCATTAACTATTGGATAAAGCAATTATTAAAAAAATACTTATCTATTTAGAATAGGTCAATTTTCATCAAGTTCAAATTAAATTGTAATTTCTATATTTTGCAAATAATTAGATCGTGAATATCTGCATTTGGGAGAGAGTATAATATCTCAATGATCAAATTACAATTACAAAACATGCTAGACCTGTTAGAAATCATGCATGGCAAGGATAGGTCTATTAATTGAATTCTCATTGTTCCAAAATCCAACCTCATTACTAGGAAGAGTGTCATTTGCTGAGCCTGGATATGCTCTGATGGAAAATAACATGCCTAAAGCAACATTTTTAATGCTCAAAGGATCATTTCTCAGGTTCAGCATTCTGAGAAAGGATAAGAGAACCTGACAGGTCCTACCTGATGGTGGTGAGAACTGAAACTTCATCTGAACGCAACCAAGCTGATTAGGAACGTTTTTCAAGAATTTTAGATTGGATATTACCAACAAATTATAGCAGAATCAGAATTGGTGCGTGCTTTTTCATGCTGATTATGGTATCCATCCTTTCTCCTTTAATCCCAGTTCGATAGAACTTGGTGGAAATATAAACAAACAGGATGTTGATTCTACATTGAGGCAAAATATCATGCTGGCTTCTCAGCAACCTAGCTTGGTCACACCAAAATGTTGAAAAAAATTAGTTCTCGATCTTTTCCAGCTTTTGTTGCCAGCCAAAAAATGCCTGTTCCTCCCTTCTGTGTTTGTCAATTTTGGGAATCATACAGCATCAGATTCCTGATGGGTTATGCATGTTAAATGAGACGCAGTTTCATTTTGTTGAAATATTGCAAATACTAAAGTTTCATTTAATAAATTTCATTTGCGGGGCATGAATGTATGTATGGCATGAAGGCCTCTTGTGTTCATGCCAATAACAAAATCAAATACATCAAAAGGAAAGGGGGAAAATGAAGTGTGGTGAGTCAATTTCATCAACCACGGGTAGATTGCACTAAAAGGATTAACTAACCCTATAGACTTCCTAATAAAGCAGAGGCCTCATCTTGCAAAACCTTCCATGCTGCAGTAACATGCCTCTCTTCAGTCAATGGTGCTCCCACAGCAAAACGTAATATGTACTTGCCTGATAGAACCTGCAAAGATTGGCTATGATCAGACTAGTAAACTACAATTCTCCTTTCCCTTGAGTAGATGATAAATTAAAAAAAAAAAAAGAAGAAGAAGAAACCACTGCATGAGCATTTTAGTTACTGCAGAAAAGATATATAAAAGTAACATCGATCTTACTGTATGTGATATGAAAATTTTCCCTGTTGAGTTTACAGCATCTAATAGGTCATGGTTCAGATTGTTTCCGTGATCTTCATTGTTGTTAGGAGGTAGAAGGCGAAAACAAACCAATGAAAATATCCGAGGGGTGACAACCTGCAACATGAATTATGGTATAGAGAAATGATAGAGTATTGATTTGCATAAAAAACCATAGCTGTGGGGAGGTTTCATAAACACGTAGACATAGAAATGATTAAAAAATGCAATGAAATGACAGTGGTTGCTTATGGCACCTCTCTTTCACACCAGTTTTCAATCTTTCAGCCTAGTTTAATGCATCTAGCTTATTACATTACAATAGCAACACCAAAAGGAAAATTCCTGTTTCAAGGCAAGCAGTGGTTGTGCGCCAAGGTGAGTAGCTAACATAACTGATTTCTTATTCTGGCAATTGAAAGAAGGTTGCCCACTTATTTCCTATCTTTTCCAAAGGGTTCAATAGGCATCTCATGCTTAATACCACTAAGCCCAGCAATGGCTTATCCCATGTCAGGTGCGCTAGCTGACATGAGAGGCAGTACTTACACCCCTTCAACAAATACGGGAACAGCCATTTCAGCACCAGCTCATCCACCCTTACAATATAAACTCTTCTCTACCAAACTAACAAGACTCAGGACCAAGTTTAAGTAAAAAACAGCCACCATATCAACAAAAATCTGCCAATTTGGTGAAATTAAAGGTGTTACAGATAAAAAGAATAGAGTAACTAGACCTGGTTAAAAACGTTTTATCCCTGTGAATAGGTATGTATTAGAAAGATCCGTGGATATTCAAGAAACGAGGTCCAATCAGGTGTGTAAAATAGAAACACATATAGACACACATAAAAAGGTCTATCTACCTCAAATCTTGAATCTGCAGCAACAAGCCCTTCAAAATATTTAGCCAAGTTGATATGATTTCTGATGTAGCACTGTAGATTTTCCAAACCATATAACCGCAGTACCATCCACAGTTTCAGTGATCTGCGAGGTAGCATTTTCAGTATGATTAAATTGCACTTCTGGTATATGGTGCATGGCTGTGCGGTAGAGAAACTTGTGAGAGGATGCATTCACAAAAGTTTTCCAAATCTTTTTGATTTGGCTGAAAAGCCTATGAAGGAAGAGGCATTGAGGCAAAAGTTTGATGGCACACCTAAACCGACGTCCAAGAGGAATTTGCCAATCTTTGTAGTCCACAACCATGTTTGCTTGAGAGGCCTGACATGTCAATATGTTAGGAAATACCATGACTGAAATGTGCACCATAATCCATAAATTATGATTGGTTAAGAATTTAATCTGTTTGATATTAAAAATCCAATCATCTACAGCTAGCAACCTGTTCTAATGTTACATAACCCTGTAACCTTTTAAGGCATATAAACATGTTAAGAAAACAAGTCCAGAGATTAACATGTATAACAAAATTTAAATCATGAAAGCTGTAACCCCCAAGTTGGGAGATTAACATGAATATCTTCTAAGAAAATTAAATGGGCTGTTTTGGAGCTTTTGAATTGCAGATCGATGAAACACATCTAATGGCAGTCAAATCAAATTCATTGTAGCACACTTTGAGAAGACATGAAAATTCCCACCCTTAAAGTCCTCACAACACAATCCTTTACTTAGTGAACTTCGGGTGCAAAAATTGTATGGAAATAAGATTAAGATGTTAAGGATTCTTACTTTGTTCTTCAGGAACTCGGGATTCGTAGAGAGGGACTGGATTAAAGCATTTCTATCCTGTTGTCCAGCATAAAAATAAAACTCATTTAATGTATTTGCATATTCAAACAACTAACTAACCAAAGGAACAACAATCAGCAGCCCAAACAATTTAGGAATTACAGCAATTATAGTCCTCGTGTTTTAATCATAGCAACCAGTTTTTCATTTCTTCTTGGACAATTAGAAACCAGATATTCTAGATTTACCAAGAATCCTTGTTTATCTGGAACTACATGGACTACTTGACATTTCAAAAAAAATTCAAGAGCTCAAAGCACATTTCTGATGCAGCATTTTAATGATTCCTTTAGTGACAATAGTGCAACACTTCAAGTGATTTCATCATGCATCATTAGATTGCACAAAACAGAACTTGAGTATCTGAGCAACCTCCCACAATTATTTTTGAGAATCCCTTCTGTATAAACTGGTTGAATCAAAGAAGGTTGATATATTCTTATACTGAAGAGGATGGTAATAAAGATATGAAGATATCTGACTGCAAAGTGCAGAGCTCCAAAATATTGACTTAAAATATGCATATGCACAGAGCAATAGATATAAAAAATTCGACCATGCATGCATATGCAGTGCAATAGATGTTTCACTGCAAGTAGTACAGAAAAAGGAAATGGCAATCGTGTATATTCAATGAAATTTTCTTTTAAAGATATTGGATATGATGATTTTATGTTACTGACTTACTAAACAGAACCTTAACCTCAAACTCCAAAAGAATCCCACCCCAATTCTCGTTTTCCACAGGAGGGAACTGCCACTGCCCAATAATGGGTTCAATTACGTATGAACTGCAACTTAAGTGTACACAAAGAGTGTACATGCTAGCAGACACGTGTTTGTGTGTGTGTGAGTGAGGGGGAGGGGGGGGGGGAGTGTTCAGATTTTAGCACCACTGAGAGTGAGTGAGCTGTAAGTGCTTGTGGACAAAACAATGATTGGTGCAGATAGCATGAAAAAAATGTAAAAATCATTAAACATGGGCCAACATATGATAAATATGAGCAGACAAGAAAACAGCATACCTTTACCCAAAGAGCCGAACAATCAAAGTTTGTCAGAAACCATTTATGAGCATTCATGTTGAAAGAGTCAGCTTCTTCAACACCATCAATGTAACAACGATATTCTGGACAAATACAAGCACTTCCAGCATATGCAGCATCCACATGAAACCATATTCCATTATTCTGTCAAGAGGCCATGTATACAACCTTTGTTATCATGAACAAAAACTTTCATGGTAGTGTCATCAAGGTCATCATATAGGATCTCACACACGTCTAGATAAAAAAAAATCCTCAAAGGGTTTGAGAACTGGAGTGTACTGAAGGAGGTTTTTAGGATACAGAAACGCTGGAATTTGTAATCGTAAACAATTTTTCATTACAGGCCTTCTAATAGACAGGTTAATTTTGATGTCAATGTTTCTGAGTTTTCTAACATGTTTCTTTCGGAATTCTACTGGGGTGTGTGTGTGTGTGTGTGTGTGTGTGTCTGTGTGCGTGTCTGTGTGCAGAGAGAGAGAGAGAGAGGGTTACTTGGTGAATTCATTTTAACCTGAGCCTGCTTGTTTGGCTTAGCTTGTGCTGGTTACCAACCCATCCCTTCCTTATGCTCTCTAAACAAAATTCTACCTATTAAAATTTAATTGTGGGTGCAAGACTGCACTTGCCATTGCTGCTAAATCTTGATAACAATAGAGTATGGAGTTTTGTACAGGCTTAAAGCAGATTTCTTGCTTATTTCACTAAACACAGGCTACCTGTTACCTTAGCAATCTTTCCTAGAGAAAGCAAAGGGTCAACAGCTGTTGATGATGTAGTGCCTACCTGCAAGAACATGAAAGACTTTTAGTACCATTAAAATACCAAAAAAGAAAAAAAAGAAGGAAGGAAGGAAGGAGTGAAATCTACTTACAATCACATTACATGACCATGTATAAGGATTCACATACATAATCACCGATTAAAATGGAACCTGAACTTTATATCTGGATTACTGCTAGTCCAACCAAATTGTCTTGTACAAAAAAAATTACAACTTCAACACCCATAAGAAACCAAACACATTTCTTATCTATATATGCTGTGATCCCATTAAGGAGCCACAGCCTACTGCAACAGTAGAAGTTCTAGCTTGCAAACACAAACTGTAAGGTTCTAGTCTTGAGAGAAACCATTACATGCAAGAATTGTAAGTGGCAGTTCTATTTCTAGAGTTTTATCACAGGGAAAAAATAGATAGTGTCCTTTTGAATATCTATCCTAATAATCAACCCCTAAGTGCATTGCACAATTTGGTGATGCCCAAATAACCCCAAGTCAAAAACCATAAGGATCCACAGATCTATATCCAGTTCCTGAATTCAGTAAGCTTTATATGTGCTGCAGATGACAAAAATCTTACGATTTATTAATTCTCAAGCATATGAGTGGCGGATTTATTTGCAGCTATTGTGATCAAACTAATCTTTTGAGAACCTATTGAACAAAAACATGTTTGCAACCAATTCAAAATTCAGTTACTAATGTCTTAACAGTTGACTAAATCAAGGATTTATTGAGCTTTTTCTAGTTTATTCCAATAGAGTAACCAGATGATAAGTATAGGTTTCAAAGAAGATTTTCATATTCCCAAGTCATCATCAGCATTCTACCTAAAAATAAAACAGTGCTTGCCCAAGTACAGAGCCAATAGACCTTTTAGGATGCACCAATTTGTTCCATTGACGTGTTTAAAAGACAAAAAAAAGAGCACACGTCTTAATTCTACCATATGTTATACTGAAAGAATCACCAAAAGAAAACACATGGTCAAGGTCAAACAGCATCAAAATAAAGCAACCAAGGAAAATATTTTCAGTGTCTTACTGTAGCACATAAGAAGAAAGGGACCAATCCAGTGGAAATGTCATCTGAAATTGCTTTACTAAGTAAATCTGGAGAAAGGGCATAATTTGTTGAAGAGTCTGTTTTTAGCAGCTTGCAATTTTCTGGATGGATCCCTCCTATCTGTCATTAATTAGAAAAAATATATATATCATAAGAATATAAAAGACATTACAAATAGCAAGAATAACTTCAACATGGTAAAAATATATCCATAAATACACACATCTCTATATAAGTGTAAAAATAAAATAAAATGAAGAACATGTGACTGCTGAATTGAGACCTTGAAAAACTCCATGGTAATGGAATGTTATGGGAGTTTTTATTCCTAAAGCAGCTGGAACAATCAGTTTTAGTACCACACCAACTTGGTTTCCAGCATGTACTTGACGCAAATTTAAAGAAACACAACAAGTGACTGGCTTTAGAAAAAACAATTGTATGTGTTTGTATGATTGCATCAGTCGTTCTTTAAATAATAACATGTAATTTTATCTGATTTAAGAACATGAAAATTTGACACACAATGCAATGTAGAAAATGAAAAATTGAAAACTCCCCCCTCCCCTCGGGCCTGAAACCCCTACTCAGAAAATGAATGCTTATAGTTCAGCACGAAGCATCATGTTCAGAATATTTTTTCTGTTGGCCTTCTTGAGAACATGTGAACAATGGTAAGTTCATGGTATGAAAATGCTCTGTAAGTTATCAAGCAGCTGGAAAGGTAGCTTTTAGTGCTGCGCCAACATAGCTGCCAGCTTGTGCTTAATTTAATATGAAGTGACATCTATTGACCAAAGTTAGAGAAATTATCGTGTAGAGCAAAAGTAGCTTGACCAAAGGCTACAGGTAAGAGTAAGACTATGGAATAAGAAGTTGAAATGCTGTGTTGGGTCATATATGAAGTGCATTTACTATCACTCACCTCAAATAGTACCACTTGAATATTTTTCTACTTGATTTATGAAAAATGGGCACATAACACAGTCATTACAAACAAAATTTTGGACTCCACCCCTCCTCCTCCAAAAATAATCGTGACTCAGAAAACGGAAGTCAATAGTTCAGTATGAAGCATCATCTTCGGAATTTTTTGTGTTATTAATGGGTGCAATTTTATGGATGCTTGTGCGTAGTTTTACAAAGATACCTGGCAGGCTTTTTGCAAAGCAGAGTGTGTTTGATCGGATGCATAAACAACAAGCTTTTCAAGGGCATTTTTTCCAAGCCTCCTCAAGACCCTATCACGAGCAGCCAGAAGCACAACTAGAACAGCTTCACTTGCAGTGCCCTGTATCACTCCACCACCTTTTCCTGCTTTGCAAAATTGCACCAACCACAAACATCAATAATTTAAACTCTTTTGACCATAACTCTGGCATCAAAACTGCTTATGCAAGTGTCCTATGAGTGAATCATTGTGCAATGCCATCTTCAGACAGCTGTTGAAAACATTGCAAGAAACATTTCAGAATATCAACTGAAAAGACTGAACACAGCTGGTTTCTGCTATACCATTGACAAATTACTGAGCATTTTGTGGCATCCACGTGAGCACACAGACCAAGTTTGTGCGGATATCTTGTTAAAATTGTATGACAAAAAGTCTGTGCTGCTTTTCCTTACGAACTTTAACACTCATTCATTCATCAGAACCCTTACCAGTAGAGAGAAAGTCTTCAGGTAGCTTGAGCAATTTACCAAGCCAATCTAGAACAATCATTTCAAGCTCAGTTGCAGCAGGAGATGTTATCCAGCTAAAACCCACCATATTAATACCAGCACTAAGCATTTCTCCCAAAAATCCAGCAACACTACTGTTAGAAGGATAATAAGCAAAATAACTCGGGCTCTGCCAATGGGTCACCCCCGGTAAAATCTTTGCTTGAACATCTGCATTCACATCAAGAAACTAATCAATGGCAAGAAAAAAACAACCAAAAAAAGTTCATTTTTTCCCTCTCTTTGTTTGTAAAATAAAGCAAATTCACCATCAAGAACATTTTGCAACGTTTCAGGTTGATTTGGAGCAGAATCTGGCAGAAGTTCGCGTAGATATCCAGGCTGCACACACAGAAAAAACCCATTTGCCACCAAATTCACACACTCTCATACACAACAAAAAGAGAGACCATAAAGAAATCAAAAGGGAAAGAAACCCCGATAAAGTTAATGAATATTAAAGCTAAGGAAGGTAAAAAACCTCAACTTGGCTGAGAACAGGGAAATTCTCAATGGATTTGTAATAATCAGCAATAAAGTCGACCATTTTATGTGCATTCTCTCTCAGTTGCTCTGAATCCATTGGTTGCAACCCCGTACTCTCCCTAAAAAGCACATTAACATCAAGATTAATCCATCATGAACATGCATAAACACAGTATAAAATCAAAACATACACTACTACTGTAAAACTTCCAAGACTTACATGTTTAGTGAAATGTGTACTGCCAGAGCTTGAGCTTGAGGAGTTAAGACTTGAGACTATATTCTTTAAAGAGAGAAACAAATGCACTAATACTCCGGTGGGTTTTAACGGAGAAAGCTATGTTTTTTTAACACAATCGTTTGGACGGATGGATAGGTAGGCAAGGGAAGGGAAGGGAAGGGAAGATGGAGGGAGCTTCAATGGTCTATTTCTTCATGCGTAAATTATGAGTCAGTCCCTTTAGTTTTAACAAATAAATCAAATAGTCCCTCTATATTTGTTAATTTTATGGAATTTGTAAAACTTTACATATAATTTTAGGACGGCTTGATTTTTTCAATCTTAGCTAAAAAAGAGATTCTAATAAGCCAAGAGATCTAAACGATATTACTGATATCATGATTTTAAAAAGGTTTGATTTTTTAAAATATTATAACAAGGTTTGAATTATTTACAAGTGGTTTGTGAGAGTAATGATAATCAAAATATTTTTTATTTGAAAATATATTAAAATAATTTTTTTATTTTTTAAAATTTATTTTTGATATCGGTATATTAAAACCATTAAAAATTATAAAAATAATTAATTTAAAATAAAAATAATTTTAAAAATAACCACAACCTATATATGAAATTATGCAATTCAAAAATTTAAATCATATTTTAATAATTAGGGTATTCACTTATTTAGATGGTATTTTTTCTTTCTTCTCTCATTAATCTTTCCATATTATTATTTTCTATTTTCTATTTTTTAAAAAATAAATTATAAAATAACATAGAATTGATGAAAAAGATTAAACTATAAAAAGGATTAATATATATATATATATATATAATTTTTAAACCATGAAAACTAATTAATTAGTTTTAAAAATTACAAGGACTAAGGTATAATTAACTCATTTTACAAATCAGTCCTCAAGGTGTAGATTTACATTTTTAAAAACTTTTTTCTTGTTTTTTTTAACATTTTTAATTTAAAAACATTGTTTTGAAACATCATCATTTTCTTGAAAAGAAAAAAAAATCAATCCACAAAAAACTCAACTAAATGGAAGTGCCATAAAAAAGTGTTTTATTGCCCTGTTGACATTTACAAGAAGGTGGTCTGATGGGTGATGAAGGGAGATGGGGTTTCAAAAAGCCCTAGATCATACTCCCCATGTAAGAAAGACAAAGACTATGATCATATTGCCTGTGTCCTCAACTGATACAACAAACATACCATTGATGCGAGGCATGTGAGGAAATGTTGCTATATCTCTATCTACATTACAAAATTCAGTTTCTTTTTCGCAACTTTCAGCTGCATATATCAGTTCACAGTTGATGGCTCCGAAAGCTGTTGCGTTCGACATAATT
>Ga0325403_1006441_pt1 | contig 11178 bp, 9 predicted proteins | sample PopdelMetagenome_19_FD_205665 | JGI IMG/M metagenome (GOLD analysis project Ga0325403, IMG submission 205665) | Populus deltoides microbial communities from Bellville, Georgia, United States - Xylem-PdKOR-R4 | ecosystem: Host-associated > Plants > Phyllosphere > Stem > Wood/Secondary xylem...
TTAGAACACTATGCTTTTCTTAGACATTAGAATATTAGAACTCATATTCCATTTGATTTACTAGGTTATTATTAAATTCTTAATTATAGTTTCTTCTTAGTGTGGAAAAAAATGAGAAACATGTTGCGTAATTGATATTATGTGATTGATGAACAACTATGAAAGTTGTTCTCACTTGGAAGGTCTAACCAAACAAGCATTGGAAAATGCTAGATTTCTACTGAAGCCCAGGCCCTACATAGAGAAAATAAAATGGTTCATAACCACGAAAAAAAACCTATTTTTCTAAGTTAAAAGAAAAAAAACAACCACGGTTAAATATCACTAAGCTATTATAAATTTACATGGATCAACCAAAAGTTTAAATATTTAACAAAAAACCCTTCTTTATGTTTAAGTAAATATTAAAAAAACATTGTTTCAAAAACACCTTTAATAGTATTAAAATCATCCCCTTTAAAATGAATTAAATTATCTCTATCAAATATCTTTTAAATATCTAAATTCAATCTATTTAAAATATATTTTTACTTATAAAATAAATATAAGTTATTATTCTCAAGATTTTTCTGTCAAGTATAACTTTAAATCATAGCCTATGATTTAATAAAATCATAATTAAACCATTTAAGTGATTTTCTTTCTCTTTTTCCTTCTCTATCATTATCTATGAAATCCATTTAAATATTTTCCTAGCTGTCTTTTTCAAAACAATAAAAATATAAAAAGGAATACTAAGATACCAATAATCATTTGTATTTTTTTTTTTTTTTTGCCACCAGTTTTCCTTTTCCTTTTTCAAACCCTTTAAAACTTTATTGCTTCCTCTTTTTTTTGTCCTTTTCAGGTTTAACTTCTATATGCTAGGTTATTCTCTTTTTAGCCACTTTCTTAATAATACTCTCAACTATTATCCAAAAAAAAGATATGAATAATTAAAACTCTTTTGCAAATAATTAAAACATACATTATTTGATTTATATATAGAGACATATGCTCTTATTTTTACATTACATTATTGTCTTTAGTATATGCTCCAGAAAAGCATCAAAAATGATTTGCCAAGGACTGAGGAAAGGGAAAGTAAATTTAAAATCTTAACACTACTGAGAATTATTATGGATTTTTTAGAGAAACTAAAGGGAAACCTTTTTTTTTTCATGAAAATGATTTGGCCTTCTATATATGGTGATATTTACAAATCCAATTAGATTTCCCATCACATTCTCTTGCACATTCTTTCTTATATAAAACTCTTTCTCATTAAGTCTCTCTATAAACATTTGATTGCCCTTTTATCATGTTTTAATTAGGTTGTCAGAAAGGATAAATCTTATTTTAGATTTTTCAATTAATGTTTGGAGCAAATACTATAGGAATTTGAGACTTGAGCTTCAAAGATAACTTCATGATACATGTTTTACCACCATATCCCCCATAAGAAAAAGGTCTTTTCTTTGTTTAAAGGGGAAAAGGAAATGAATTCTATGAAAATAAGTTGTTATCTAGTATTATGGTCATTAAAACATCATAACCGGTCAATAGAGATCTATGATAAGAAACTAGTTATACTAAAGGAAAGATATTATCACCCTAAAACATTCTATATTAGGTGAGTTGCATTGCTAACTTTTCTTTTATTCTCAACTATTTGTTATGCCTCAACACTAGAAAATTAGAAAAAGCCAATGAAATATTTTGTCAGCATTAAGAAAAAAATTATGCTGGCAATTACTATATTGATAGAATTATAGATGGAAACATATCGTCGACAACATGTTTGTCAAGGATTGGCGTTCTGTCATCATTTATGTCAATAACTTGTTTTTTTGATGGTATCGTCGATGGAATATTCACATCAAGAAATCAGATTTGCCTCTCATTTTCCATTGCCAACCTTATTTGCCAATAGAATATTCCATCCTATATTTTGTTAGAAAGGCTCTTTAAGTGTTGATAAATATTTCATTGTTGATTTCATCAAAAATATTATATCGCTTATTCCATCAAAATGTGAGCGATCATTTTCAATGAAAACATCGATGAAATATGCCTTTTGCATTTCAATAAAAAAAATCCAAAACTTTCTGATGAAATGTGACCTAACATAGCTGATAAAATCACCAATCAAATAGTTAATCTCTTTGGCTATTCCATTAAAATTTCACACTTTTTTGTATTATTTGGTTGTTAAAATTCCAATATGCATTTGGGATTATAATCTTGAAAACTCACAACAACAATAACAAAAAAAATCTTTTTCGATAATAATTATATTAAAATAAATCCCATAAACAAAAATTATATTAAAATGAATTCCATACAAGAAAAAATCAAACAAATTAAAATTTCTAAAATGATGGAGGAGGAGCGAAAAAATCTTGAACCAGAAGCATTAGGAATGGGATGAATATGTAAAGCCAAATATGCATGGATTTCCTCCTATTTTCTATTATTTTCTTGTTCGACTTCTTCTTTTATTCCTTCTTTAAGTTATGCTCTCATTTCAATCATTTGTTTCTAAGTCCTATCTTGAACAATCTAATCAATGGTAGGTGATGTCTAGCTTAAGCTTAAATGTTGTGTGCCTACAGTTGAAACAATACGACCCGCCCTTATATCTCATGCTGATGTCATATGCATACCATAATCTTGTCTATTAGGTCCATCAATTTCTCCAACATCCTACCACAATTAAAGATTGTGAGGATGATGGGTGAAAGTGTTTTCTCCATGTTTGGCAATCAAGTTAGCATTATATATCTCCTACAAAACAAAACTAGAAATGTCAAAATCCAAATTTCATATTAATGAAGTAAATATATATGAATTTTAATTAAAGATATTAGAAACAAAAATGCATAATGAATGCTTCTACTCCACTATTGACAAACATTTTCACTTCTTTTCACCTATTTATCTTCCTTATTTGAATTTCCTCATATACCTCTATTGGAGGTTGTTCGCGCCCAAGTTGTTTTTTCTACAAAATAAATAGTATGTAAAAAAATCTCATAAATAAAGACTAAATTAAAAAATGATGAAAATTAATTAAATATACAACAACGAGCTATTACTAGGTGTATTTCATGGTTCACAAAGAGAAGTGATCCCTTGATGTGCTTACTCAACGAACCATGAGTTTTTTTGTTTCTATTTTGAGACTCGAATCATGTGTGCTTTCTAGAACAAAAACATTTAATATCAAGGTTATGAGGTGTTTGAGTATTAGAATTACCTCTAGAACCAGCGTAGACTTCTTGTTGATTGTAGATGGTTTGGCCTTCATACCTACTTTGGTTTGGATTAGGCAGCATTTTGCTTTTTATAACTTAGCCTTTATGATAAATAAATAAAAACATGATTTTGAACTTACAGTGTACTACCATTTCGGTTAATTTATTGTTCCACCTTCATAGCCATATGCATTATATTTTCTAACTCCATATAGTTTTGCAACTCCACTACATTTTCTATATCATGGTTTAACTCATTCATAAACCTAACAATAGTAGCTTTTATATCCTTCATTACATTCACTCAAATCATAATGACTTCTATCTTTTTATAGTAATCCTCTACACTCTTAAACCCTTTAGTCAGACTTTGCAACCTCTTATATAAATTCTAGTAATGGTTTTTTGCAACAAATCTCTTTCTTGTGATTTCCTTCATCTCATCTTAAGTGTTAATGAGCCTCTCATGGTTTCTCCTCCTACTCAAAATAATTTGATCCGATCAAATTATAATATAATCTGTAAATTCAATAACAACAAGTTTTACTTTTTTTCTCTTCTGAATAATGGTGATAATTGAAGATCAACTCAGCCTTTTTCTCTCGTTCTAAATATGTCTTAGTATCATTCATCTCCTGACATGCATGGATCTTCATCTTCTTCATCTTAATATTTCTCAAGTTTTTGTCCAAGCCATTATGATACCTAAAATCTCTTATTACACCTTTATAGCTGAATTTTTATTTATTTCGACCATACCATAGTGATAATCTACTTTAATTCCTCTACAATATCATACCAATAACATTTAAATAAAAATATTGTATCTTCAGACCCATGATACCGTAATTCAATAACCTCTTGTAACTTTTCATAATAATCAACTTCGAACTTATTGGATGTAGAACCCTTTACACAAACCCCACTATTATAAGTCTTTTTACTCGCATCATATTGTTCAGTATGAAAGACATATCCATTGAAAAAATACTCATTATAACACTTGACATTTCTTTCATAAACCAAAGAAGGAAATTTTATTATGTCAACATCTCAAGATGGAAATATCTACTCCTCACTGCATGTTTCAGTAATGGTCATCCGAGATGGTAAAATATTAACAAATTCTCACTCAAAGGCAATTCAGCACAATCATCATTTCTTGGAATGTGATTGATTCTTATTCTCAAACAAGGCTCAAAATAATATGAGGTAAATATTGAAATCTCTTCAACAATATGAACCTTGCATATTGAAGCCTTAACATGTGCTTTGTTTTTAAATTTTTTTCTTAAGGTTAAACAAGTATCTTCATGCAAGTAATTAGAGATGAATATTTAAAAGGAATGTTTAAAATAAAGGCAATGAACAATTACTAAGAATGCATGTAATCTCTAACCTCTCGAATGGATACATCAATTTGTACTATACAAGACCTCTAACTTTTTTCCCTTAACACTAAATAAATAGGTAGATGCTTTATTGAGTCAAAGAAAAGGAAAAGGGAGATCATTTCAAGTATAAAAGTTATATCAATGATGTTATTTCCATATTGCTTTATATGTTGGCTATATAACTTGGTCGAATAAATATTTGTAAAAAACTTATTAATCTTTGTAAGTGTATCTCATATTCCTTTTAACAATAAATAACTATAAGCAATTAGAATAAGTGTTTGCATAAACACATGGTAGTCATAACTTTTCATTACATATAATTCGCATTCCCTTGAATTCACCAACCTAGCTATGATTAAAGAATATTCGTAAGGAAATCACAAACTCTTAAGCGATTTATAGATAAAAACTTATGCATCATTGTTTAATACAAAGGTGGTTTTGGGTTTTGCAACACGGAGCCTGTCATTAACAAACTTCATATTCCTCTTACCATAATACAAATCTAAATTCATTCTAGCTTTCATATTGTCTTTTGTTTTCCTTTTCACATTTATAATTGTGTTAGAAATATTGTCAAACACATTCTTCTCAACATATATGACATCCAAATTACTAGTCTTATAATAAAAAAAGCTTCTAAAAATATTTTTTTTTACCTAATTATGGGTCACACCAAAACTAAGGAATTTCCACATACCTTAATGAAAATCAAATACAATGCCTTTATGTTAAAAGACTGCATCATACACTTTTTCACACAACAGTACTGGTAGTGCAACATCCATTTTAGCTTTACCTTTCAAGAAGTCCATTGTGTTATTTTTTAATTGATGACGACTTGACAAGAACCTCTAGTGGTAAAAAAAAAAAAAAAGCTTTACCACCATTAATTAAGGTAAATGTCTTATTATTATCATCTATAGAATATGGACAAGTTAATTTTCTATGTGCTCCAACTCAAAACCATCTTATATGTAGGAAAATCATTTATAGTCTACATCAAAGAGATTTTTATTTGAAAATTCTGGTTCCCTCAGATATCAAATGTAAAAGCCATGACTATTCATAACTGATTCAACTTATCAATCAACGGTTAAAGATAAACATTTATATTCCTACTTGGATTGTAAGGATCAAGTATGATCATAGATAAGAACATGAATTTTGGATTCATACACATCTTTAAGGGCAAGTTTTAAACTATTAGAATTTCTGGTCAACAAGAATAGGATGCATTAAAGGATCCAAATAGATTAAATATATTTATACACAAGTCAAAACATATGGTTTGTTGTTCTATTAAAAACAAAGGATGCACCCCCATTAAATTGCTTCCAAGCTTTACCATCGAAAAGGTGCACCATGATTTCATCTACCTCATCATGTGAATAATATCATGTGATGTGCTTAACAGTCTTTAAAGACATAAATAACCTTTGCAACCTAGGAGTAATTGGCAAGCATCTTATTTTTTTGTATGCAATAAATGTGTTTCCTCTACCATTATTGGGTTTATATCGAGCATGCTTATAAGTTTTGCACTCTGTAAAATTTGTATATTCACCATTGTACAACATGTAAAAGTTTGGACGTATATATTTTTTTGAATCCTAAACCAAGAGGTTTCATCATGAATTTTACAGCATAAAAGTTATCTTCCAAACTATTCCCTTCATGTAACATGTTTTTCATCCATTTCAAGATCCTATCATAATCGGCCCCACCCAACCTATAATCTGACTTGATGATAAATACTTGTGCAATAGCCAATAACTTACTGAGCTATACACCTATCCTTTAATGGTACATCAAAATCTTTCAAGATTTCAAAAAACCTAGTTTTATCTACATTTGATTATTCATCTAAAAGGATGTTACATGAGACTTCACCTGAATAATCATGATTCATTCTTATTTCATTCATCATCATACTCCTATAAGTATTAATATTATTATCTACAAACCCATGTATATTTCTAGAACTAGAAGTTAAGTCAATCATCCCTTCTAACACGGTTTTGTAAGGAACATAGAATTCTCTGTGTCCAAACCAACATGAATATTTCTTGACAAACCATTTTTCAAGTAGATGCATGGTCATAATATCTTTATGGTGGGACTTTTTATTCTTACACTCACATGAACATCTGATTTCACCCCCATTAATATTTTTTTCAGATTAGAAAGTATAAAAACCCTCAACTCCATTAAGATAATCTTGCTTATACAACCCTTTAAAAGAATCTTAATACATCAAAAAATAATCATTCATTACTTATAAAACATATATAGAATATTGATAACAATATTTATTAGTAATGTAACTATCAATTCAAAATTCAACTTTTTTTTTAAAATGAATTCATTATCCAATAACTAATTATCATTTCTACACAAATTTAAATTTTGCATCAAAATATGAACTAAAAAATAAAATTAACAATAAATAATCAGTACCCAGCTAATTATCAATCATTTATTCAATTCAAAATTATTTAGCCTAAATTAATACCTTTTAATTATTATCGATTTCACAAAAAATCAATTTCCTTAAATTTCCTAAAATTTCCAACTTGATAATAAAATTGACAAAATATAATTAGTATTCATTAAACAACCTATCATTTCTTCAATTATAACACACCTAAGTTACAAAATCAAACTTAATTTTATCAAATGACAAATGAAATTAATTTCCTCCAAAACCCAAACAAACCCTAATATACAAATCATACATTAATACAATAAAATATTTTATATGAAAACGTTCCAAAACACTTAAATATATAACTAAACTACAAATAGTACAAAAATATTTTAATAAATGAACCTAAAACATATGTATGTTATAAAAAAAAAAAAAAAAAAGGATATTAACACTATTTATGGATTTAGGTCGACACTGGCAATTTAGGGTGGCCAAATTTGTTACGATGGTGGCTCGATTTGTGAGAAAATAGGAGGAGAAGCTACTATTTTTTAGGCGGGAACAAAAACAAGAGCATAAGGGGGAGAATTTTCACATTTTATTTAATTTAATTTTTTCAAAGGAAAGTCCTTAGGCAATTCCATCAGAAAATACTGATTTGTCATATTTATGATGGAATTACTGATGAATTTTAATTTATTTTATCTATTATGTTGAAATTTTAATCAAAAATTATTGACGAAACAAATTCTACTGTAATTTCTGTCACCAATTACTGATTAAAAAAATTCATTGTTATTTATGTCAGAAAGTAGCAATAAAATATTTTTCATCGGCATTTCCATTGCTATTTTCTAATTTTTTGATAGCTCATAATCTACCAGCGGTCTATCTATATGAGTGATAATGGGTCTATTGTTGTGAGTTAAACCCTTAATTGAAAGTTCAAGCTTATCCATTGTAGGGTTTGGTTCATTTTTACCACTCCTGGCTATTATCTTTTGATAATACTAGGTGAATTGAGAATTCTAAAATTGGTCACTCCTCATTATGATATGTGACTAATTATTGATCAAGTCATATTAGTAAATAACCAGTGGGTTTATGTTGGGCTCAATGAACCCAACCAAATCCTAAGAAAGGTCTATAAATGATACCAATTCACCTATCCTATAACACCTAAGTTTTATTTGCAATGTTTGTTAAATGAAAATTCCTTTGTCGCATGCTTATCCAAATATTAGAAGTTCATCTATTTGTAGTGGAATCTATTAAACAAATATCTCTTTTCAACTTTGGTTTTGATGAACCCTTATTTTAATGAGTGTACCTTCTTATTCCATTTTATTCTTTATCATACCTTCAAAGTCAACACTTTTATTTTGGTGAATATTGGATTTTACTTCTTATCAGGCTTAAGATCATGGCCATGTAGAATTCTAGTGCCTTGAGCTTTAAAGTAAATAATCAAAACCATTTAAAATACAACTTTGAGCTAAACAAGAATGGGTTTTTTATATTTTTATTCTTTTTTTAAAAAAATATCAATCAAATAAACCTTTTGGTGTAGGTTGAAACCCAATGGACCTTAGAAACTTGTTCCAAAGCCCAAAAAACATGAGTAAAGGGATTTGATATTTTAAAAACTAAGAGTAGAATAAATTGGAAGTCTTCCTTTCCTTTTAAAGAAAATCTTTCTTTCTTTTTTTAATAAAAACAAGTTTCAAAATAATACTGGGATATTGATCCATAACATCAAAGTGCAAGATGGGGATGTAGTTATGTTCTCGGCCAAATACAGCCTTGAAACAATTTTGAAATAGGTTTAGCAAATAAGGATCTAGTGAAACAATTTGAAAGAAATGACATAATCTGAAGCAAGATATGTCCTTTAAAAGACCTACTTTGGTGACTTAAGGTCTAGCTAGGAAATGGATCGAGCCAAAATCATGCAAGACAAACACCACAAACAACAGCCAAAAAAAGACCTAAACGTGTCATAAAATAAATTCATGTAAGAGTACAGAAGCATCACGAGTAGATTCACAAACATCAAACTCATTTTAGAAGACATGAGTCTTTAAAAAAGCCTAACTTGGATGACTTGAGGTTGTTTTGAAAGGGATTAGGTTAAACCAACTTATTACAACACAAATACATTTAATCTGCATATAGCAGGTATGAAAGTTAAAAGGAAATACAACATCACACATTAAATAATGTTTCCAAAGATTACATGCATATAGTGACATACAAAATAACATTGGAAGTAAAAAGACTGGGAAAGGGTTACCTAAGCTGGAAGAGAAAGGAATGAACACAACAATGGCTTGAGCACTAACTCTCCAATGGAAAAATATCCTCTTCCCTTTCTTTTTCTCGAGGATTAAGGTCATAAACTAACACACCAAGTCCTTAACCTCCCTTTATTCTATACTAAGTATTCTACTATCTCAAAGATTATGACCTAAAGCCTAACATTTCTCTTTTTTTCTCTACCTCTCTTAATATCTTTCTGGTTTTTTTTCTTTCATCTCTTTATTTTCCTCTATGTGTGTTACTCTCCTTATCGATTGATTCTTTTTTCTTCATCTTTCCCTCTCTAATAAAACCCTAAGTCTATTTATCGATAAAAAAGACTTTTCTAGCTCGATGAATACTCGCCATTAAATGCAAGCAACTAACAATCAACCTTTGATTGGGCCAAGACAGAAACTAGGACCACTATTAATGGTACAAAGGAGAGCATGCAGATGCTGTCCTTGCAAGAGTCAGCAAAATAATCACTGAAAATAAAATGATAATAATAAAAACAACAAAGCCAAAAGCAAACAAGGGAGAACAGCAAAGCAAAGCAAGGATTGATGAATGACACCAATGCTTGTGAGAGACCGACGGCAAAATCACTAGAAAAAACCCTAAAATTGGGCAAACTAACAGTGATGAGGTGTTTGGGTTAGGAGGTCATAAAGGGGCTAGGTACTAGGGTCTTCGTATGAGTTAGAGGCAAAGAGGAGTTAGGTGGCTCTCTAAAAGGCTAGGGCTCTCTCCATCTCAGTTTTGATCATGAGGAAGAAGACAAAGGGCTGCTCTGGGGATTTATATAACGCCTCTGAAATGATAGTGTCTAGGATTTGAAAGTTCAAACAAGTCCCTGAAAGTCAGTGCTTCTTTTGTTTCAACCCTTCTGAGGTGCCAATTGTACTATCTAAGATAAAATTCAAGTTAAAAAAAATAAGTCTTTCAATTAAGCCCTTGGCTGAAATTATCCCTTCAATTTCTTTTTCTAAAATGGTCCTTGGATCTGTAAATCTCTTAATTAAAGTCAATGTCAGCATTAAGAGATAAAAGTTTGTTCAATAAAAAATATAGTGGAACCTATAGGATCTTTCACATCACTAATTTGACAATTTGGTCCTTGATCCTTTAATTCCTTCAACTACAACCAATTTTGATTCAATTATACCCTTTAAAAAATTATCCTTACCCCTTAAAATCTAAAAAATATCTTGCTTAGTTTCTTAATTTTTCGAGACACATCAAAGAGAAATCGTGTTTTTAATCTTCATCTTTTATCTTTCATGGTTTCAGCCTATAGTAAAAAATATATATATATATATATTGTTCTTGTTTGAATTGTATCGATAAAAAGAAAAAAAGAAAAGTCAAAGAAAAATTACAAGAATTGATTGAAATGACGAGTTAGAGCATAATTGAATACAAGCCCTTGCATTCTAGGGATGGCCGAAAGTTTCTTGAATATTTTCTTGATTTTTCCAAATAGGTACATACCAAATCTTAGTATTTTCGAATTGAATTCTTGTTTTTCTTGGATTATCTTGCCTTGTTTCATTTAAATTTGGGTAGTATACATCTTTTTTGCTTTATTTTAATTATTTTATTAAAATTCTTAAAGTTGAATATTGACTTATTGAATTAGTTCGTTTTCTTTGAAACTTTAACATAAACTTCATTTCTTTTATTTTATGTTTTCTCTTCATCATTATATTTCTCATGAATTTACTTTGGTATTCATAAATTTGTCCTCAAGTTTTGTATTGATTAGTTTCATATATTTCTTGATTCTTAATTCGTCATTATTATAAAATTATTA
>Ga0325403_1006442_pt1 | contig 11178 bp, 10 predicted proteins | sample PopdelMetagenome_19_FD_205665 | JGI IMG/M metagenome (GOLD analysis project Ga0325403, IMG submission 205665) | Populus deltoides microbial communities from Bellville, Georgia, United States - Xylem-PdKOR-R4 | ecosystem: Host-associated > Plants > Phyllosphere > Stem > Wood/Secondary xylem...
AAAAAATATCATATAACACAATGCTTAAAGAATGGAGCATCGATTGCTGATTTTAAAAAGATTAAAATGGGCCTATTAAGCTTGGCCTAGGGGCCAGAGGCAACATGCTTTATTTCATTTTTCTTTTTTCGATGTATTCAGTTTTTTATTATTTCTTTATAAAAGTTCTTTTTTTATGATTAATTCATAGACTCTATTTTTCTTATATAAATTTATGATATTATATTTTATTTATTTTTAGTGATATATAATTTTAAGATTATGCTATTGTTTTTACACAGCTTGGAATATATTACTAAATATAAATACCATGATTTTTTTTATTAAAATGTGTTAAAAACACATTAAAAATAATAAAATTATAAATGAATTGAGATTTTTTATTTTCGAAACTTATTGATCTATGAGGTATTGCTTTAAAAATATTTATATAATATAGCATTGAAATTTAAATATGCACCAAAATTTATTTTTAAAAATATTTTCTCCGCTACAAACAACCTAGATTTACATTATTTTTTAAATTATTTGTCAATTCAATATTTATCAAAATTAATTTCGAATTATTTCAAATTTTATAGATTTATTCGAAATTCAAACTTTTTTTCTATCCTCAAAAAACTAGTTAGTTCTTTACAACCCGCTCCGCTGTCCTTAGAGGATCCCTTCTCCGTAAAACCAAACTCCACAAACCTAAATATCAATTCTTCTTGACTCAAAAATTAAAAGAAAAAAAAAAAAACCCAAAGCGGCAAAGAATCAAACACTTGAGCTACGTAAGGCACTGGTACTGTCATTACATGACTTGAAAATCACCATCAATCAAATATTTCCTCTCCTCTCAGTTCTCTCCCATCGACAATAATGTTCGGTACTCCGTCTTCCACTCCTGCCTTTGGCACGCCGTCTTCCACTCCGGCATTCGGCACCCCTTCTTCTACTCCCTTATTCGGCACTCCATCTTCCACACCAGCATTCGGCACCCCATCTTCCACACCAGCATTCGGCACTCCTTCAACGCCGGCTTTCGCTTCTGGAGGATTCGGCTCTTCTTTGTTCTCTACTCCATTTACTTCTCAAACTCAACAGCAACAGCAGCAGCAGCAGCAGCAGCAACAAACTCCGTTTTTTCAACAACCGTCTGCTACTGGTTTCGGATTTCAACAGCAACAGCAGCAGACTCCGTTCGCTACGCCACTTCAAATGACACCGTTCCCTACTCCTCAATTGACTACTCAGATGGCTCCGGTTGCTCCTCTTCCTTTCTCTCTCGCCGATCGTGACATTCAGGTTTGTTTTCCCTTTCTTTTCTTTTGCCTAAAACCCTAATTTAGATCGGTTTCTCTTTGTTTTTTCTTTTTCTTTTTTAATATAGATATAATTGTGAGTTTTGATCGTAGGCAATTGTGGATGCTTACAAGGAGGAGCCTGGGAACCCTAAGTATGCATTCAAGGTGCATTTCGTTTTTTTTTTTTTTACTTTATGTGTTTGGTTGCATAGAAAGTTAAGGATAATTAAAATGCATGCTTTCTAGGTATAGAATTCTGTGCCTTTTTTTTTATCTTGAATCCGATTGGTAATTTTCTTGCTGTTTCAAAGTGGTCTGTCTGATTAAGGAATTAGATTTTTGGAGGTTGACATGGTTGTTGTGTTGGCAGTATTTGCTGTTAAGTGTAACTGATCCACAGCATAGAGTGAAGCCTGCTGGTGTATCAGAAGTGAGTCTATCACTTTAATTTTAGTTTGCTTTTATCACTGCTTTGTGGCTCTCGTTGATTTTATGTCTGGCTAAGTTTGGAGAATAGTTTGCTTTTGCTAGATCATGTGGGCGGAGGCTACGGCAAAGCTAGAGGGTATGGACAGTGCAGATAGAGAACGCCTTTGGCCTCAGCTTGTTCAAGGTTTCAAAGATCTTTCTAACCGCCTGAAGGTAGTTTGTTCTTAATTTGAGGCGTTGTTGTATTTTTTTGTTGATTAGGATTTTTTATTTAGCAGTTTGTTTTGTGAGTGATTAACAATTGGCCATCAGCTTCTTTAAGATTAAAAAGTATCAAATTTGGAGGAGTTCTAAAAGCTAGAAGTTAGAGCTTAGAAGGTCATATCGTTTAGATTTTTTTTACTTCTTTAATGCGGTTAGTGATAGTTATCATTTGATTTGCTCTGCCAACTTATATTGTGCTACTAAGAATATGCTGTATATTTTATGAAATTCCTTGGTCCTTTATGACTTGAAGAGGATTTTGAGTTCAAATAATGTAACTTAGTTGGTTTAAGGTTCTCAGATTGGTTTCTACCTACCAATCTCAATCAATGATTGTATACCTATCTATATGCTTGATAGTATAAAAAATTTAGGTAATCAGATGACCACACACCTGTTATTGAAGAACTGTTGAAACACAACTTTCCAGTTGAAAGAGTGGCTAAAGTAGCTCAAGAAATGTTTTTGTGAAGGAAAATTGACACAGATCATCATTTTAAGGACTGCTAAGAACGAGGTCATATATTTATATACAGAAGGTGTAGTCTAATTCAGGCTGGATTAGGTAGCATACTTTTACTCGCTGCATATTGCAATTCCTCGTATAAGGAAAATATACTAGAAAAAAATTAAGGTTCTATCTTGGAAGGCTTTATGCATTTTGCAGTTCTCCTTGCAGTCAGTTTTTTCTGTTAATGGACTATGCTAACTGAATTTTATAACATTAGAATGCTTCTTGCTAATTTGATGCAGCTCCAAGATGAAGTGATTGTTTCAGATGCAGAGAGATTGCGAATGACCCAAAGCAATGTAAAAATGGTACTGTCTGTCTGTCTTTCCACTCCACACATCATATCTTCTGGATACTGTTTTGACATGCAAGTATTCTTTTCAGCTTCAAAGGCATTTTCAAGCTGAGACTCTTCCATGGATTGAAAGAATGAGACAAAAAGAGCAAAGTCTTCAGAGGCGTCTTTTAAGGGTGAGAATGGGTGCTCCCTCTCTCTCTGCACCATAAAATTAAATTTATTTGTTCCACTTGGTCTGTATGGCTGTCATCTTCTGAATTACTCTTCAACATGAACAGTATGCAATTGTGAGATAAGCTCTCAGAATTTGAAATCCCCTTTAGCTTTTACGTTTCTTTAACATTCAAGGGGAGAATGCATTTTGCAGCCCTGAGTTCCAATTTAAAATTTTGCATGAAATAGTTCCATGACACTTGTATATCAAAGTCAGACAAACATTTATGTTAAGTGTATGCACTAAACGAAAGGAATGTAGGAAAGGTTAAGGGTTTTTCTTTCCCTGGATTCATGAGCAGGTGGTGCGGTGAAATATATATATTTTTTATTAGATTCTACTTGTTTCCTTGAACTGCCCTCTTATCCATAATCTCTCAAGAAATCCTATTTGATTTGAATGCACAACTTCATGCCACTGTTCTATCCATTATTTTTATGTGAATTGTAGATGGTTAACATTGCATCAATAATTGCTACAAGATTAAAATTTTTGAGTTAATTACAACTCGGTCGTTGTAGTTTAGTGAAATTAATTAATTGGTCCTCAAGGGTTCAAAAAGTATTGCTCAATCCCTATGATTTTAAATCCATTAACAACTCAGTCCTTCTGTCAATCCATGTTCTTTTTTAATTTAATTTTTTTTCCTTTTTTGAAAAATAGAAAAAAGAAAAGAGATACACGAGATATTGTAATCAAATTGTCAAATTTAATTACAACTCGGTCCTTTTTTGAAAACTTATAATTAATTCTAAACTCGTCAAATTTAAAGCCCAAGGTCCAAAGTGATATTGTAATCAAACTGTGGGGTATCATAATAACTGTTTCTGCTCCGAAACATTATTGTGTAGGAAATTTATGCATCCAGTACTGGATAACTTATTCTAACATCTACCTTCCTCTATCGTATGCTTGAAGGTGATGAGAATAATGGAGGCATTAGAGGGCAAGGGTTGCCGATTGCCCTTAACAAAAGGGGAAGCTGAATTGGCTGAGAAGTTAGTTGCGATAATCAGGCAGGTAGGTGTTTCTTGTCCTCACCCTCATCTTTACACTTAGCATTATCACTTAACCTGCATCTGGAGATGTTATTAACAAGTTGACACCATTTCAGCTAAAAGGATCTGGAGCAGAATTTTCCAGGAGAGTTCATAACCTACTCACTGTATCTCGTGTTCAAGCGAATGGAATTGGTGCCGGAGGTTCTCTTTATCTTCCAGGATCAACCAAAATACATGAAGAGAGTCTTGCTGATATGCAGGAGGTAAGAGTGGGACAAGTAGGAAGTGATGTGGGGTATAGACGTTACTTTATCAGTTAGGATCCTTATTGCTAAGCTCGTTGCTTCTCTCTTTACCCATTGATGTATTTTACAACCATGATGATAGAGTAACATTTATTCTGGAGTAATTTTATTAGTTATTGTCCTTCAAAATAAAGCAGGAATGGCACAGCAGCAAAACCGTTTTTTGTTTGAAGAGATGATCGTTTTTCTATTTTGATGAATTATATGGTCCTATACAGTTTGCAATTACAGTTATAATACGCATGTTTTGATCTTCAAAGGAATATGTATGATAAATAACAAGTGACTGGTTTTGTGGGCAGGTTTTACAACAGCAGACTGAAGCTATTGCAAGGCTTGGCAATGTGTTGAAGCGGGATATTAGGGACATGGAAATTATGATGGCTGAGGACACATAAATGACACAATAATTGAACTAGAGATACAAGCACCTGCTGATTCTTGGACATGTTGCCATTTTGTTACTGATTCAATTAAGAAGTGATCTGTGATTGATACAATTCAACTCCGACAAGAGCTGTCATAAACTAATCTCAAAATTCTCTCCCCTCCCTGTTGTGTCCGTGTTTTTTAGCACCACCCCTTTTTTTGTCTTAAATTTGTTAGGTTCTGCTTGTGACGTCACACCACCATCAGTGATGGCGGGGGTACCAGATGGATCTTGTTAGCTGTCACTGCATTTGTCAAAAGGGGATTTCAATTGATCAAGGAGTCTCACAGCTCTCGGGAGCAAGGGTCTAAAGGAGTTTCCCTAATAGGCTCTTTATTTCGCTGGCTGTAAAGATTAGTAGTTTGTAATTCAACTATGTGCAAGCTTAGTGTAACGTGACTGATTTCTAGCCTAGCCCTTCTTCGGAAGTTTTACAACGGGTTTCTGGCCATTCATGGTAGAACTTGCGAGATTTGGCGAGGGCACCAGGATTCGAACTCCCAGGTTTTGATTCCTCCAGTTTAACTGAAATTACTTAATGGTTCGATATCATTGTGCCACGCCATCATGTTTAACTCTCCTAGATATTTTTAAGGTTACTAACTATGGACATGGAATTTTCAGGATATTATAGACTTCGCTTCAAGATGAAAAATCTCAGCTTCTCAGTATTGTAAATTATCACGTGCATTTCATGTGATGTTAATTTTTAGTAAAATAATTGACAGGGAGTGATTATAGAATATGAATATACTGAAGGGTATATTTGAAAAAAAAACGTGGAATGCATGAAGATGTATAGATTGTTTCCTAAATTTAATCGTCTGTTAAGTTAAAATTATAAGCACTTTGAATATAAAAAATTTACCAAATATGTTTTTATAGACATATAATTAAGAAAAAAAAGAGATGTTCTTCTAAGGTTAGTATTTGTGCATCGTTCAGATCAATCATATTATATTCTTAAAAATTATTTTTTTAACCACTTCAAATATCCGAAATCTGAATAATAACGCGGACAAGAAACCTATTTACCAGCTAAATTAAGCTTCCGAGTTTTCTTGGAGCTATGACTACAAATAGCTTCCTGTTGTGATTTTCGGACAAATTACCCCTAATTCCATGCCAAAGGTGCATCCGATTACTTGAGTTTCGACTAATCCAAAATATAGTAGTTTTGCTGAGGGACGAAATAGTAAACTAGCAACTAACCTTCGGCCATTGTTTGAATTTCTTTAAATATTGTTCTGAATTTCTCAATTGTTAGCTCAAAATTTTATATATTGACACACAATTCCATGAAGAAAAAAAAAACCCCGCTTCAGCCACAAAGGTACAATGGCAATAACAAAAGGTTATAAGCGATAATTTAACAACTGGAATTTTTACAAACCAAACAACTTTAATTTTGACAATTTAAATATCCCAAACATTTATCAGCACGAAGAATTTAAAATTATTTTTGTGTAATTAGTCGAAAGCCTTTTATAGCCTTTAGCCTAAAAGTTGTACGAAAAAAAATGTTGGACCCAAGGAATACTCACGGTAGAAAACTCAATACTGACACAGAGTCGTACAAAATCAGCCTCTCAAATCCTGGAGATAGGAATATAAAATCCTTCATTGAATAACCAGGCCCGCTGGACATACTAATCTGGTAAAATAATACAGGTAGTACATAGTCCATAGCATTTTCCACTGTCCGGGTATCTTTCAGCCCATTAAATTCAAGGATTTGTGATCTTTCCTGGAAAATAGAATAGGAAGACTTGTGAAGCCATAAAACTTATATAAAGGTTTCAGTTTACTCTATTTTACCTATAAAAATTTAGAATTAAAACTCCCAGAAACGAAAGACCAGGTAAGTTGGAAGGAATTTGGGTATTTGTACAGCAATAAGACGACATTTGCAGAGTGCATGACCATTCTATCCGAAATTCAACCTCCTCAAATTGTGAAGAAACCAAATTCGGGGTGCCCGTTCTTGCAAATGTATCGTGCATTATATTTCTCGGGGTTCGTATTTTAATTTCCTTCCATGGATAAATAAACTTATACATGTTTAGGTATAAGCTTCTGCCATGATTAGGAGGACAAGTGATGTCCAGCCAGTAAAAAGGCGTGCACCCTTTCCTTTACCCTTCTTCTGGTCATACTGTTCCCACAAAAACCCAGTTTGGTGATAGTTGCGAACCACATTCCTGCAGCAAGGCGGCACCAATTTTTGAATAAAGTGACAAATGCATATAGGTTCCAAAAAAAAGAAAAGATATAAAATGTGGTGCAACAATCTCGTTACATAGGGTTTGCACTTTGCAGTGTACATTACCTAATCAAATTACCCCTCAAGTCATCATATATTACTCTGGCTCTGTCACTATACGGTCCATTCTCTGCAAGAATTTAAATTAAACATAAGCATGAACCTTAAGAGGCCAAATAATAATAATAATAATAAAAACCTCACAGCCAAAAGGCCGCCGGTTGTTCTAGTCTCAAGAGCAAAACTTCATGCATAAACTGCATTGGACCATTTTTCCTAGTAGATCGAGTCGGTGGATAATACCTTTGGAATAGTGGAAGAGTGCAGATAGAATCATGTAATTCATGTTCATCCAAATTGGGCCTCTCCAGTAAGGTGGGTCATGCTCCGTGTTGCGCTTCATGTACATGGAACTGTAGCATACAAGATTAATGTCACAGAAATATTTCAGTATCTAGAAGTAAAAGGACTACAAAAGAGATAAAACATTCACCTTGTTTTGGAAAGAGAACGGAGACCATAGTCTGTCCAGAAAACGGTACTGTTTGCAATGAGGTCAAGCTGTTTTTCCAGAATCCACGAATCCTGCATAAGGAAATAAATAAGAAAAACTACAATAAGCTCAACTGAAAGGGAAAAAAAAAAGGAACAAAGGAGAGGCATAGCTACACCAAGCTGCAAGGAAGCAAAGACATGTGAGCCAAAGAAACTGGTGAAACAATTTTTTTCAGTGACCAACGTTCCATGAAAGGTGAAACTTACAGATGGAATAATTTTCCCCATGAATGGAAAAAGGCTGACATAACCAATATGAGGAACAAGTCTTGATACTGGCCTTTCTAGTACATCACGAACAAGCTCTCGAGTTCCCACCGTTGTCTCTTTCCAACTTAAACGAACCTAGAATGCTCAAAGCAATGTTTAGCATCAGTGAGAAAATTTCAGAAGAAAGAGATGCTATGTTCAACTGTACAAGAGCAAAATATTGATTCCAACATGGCATGCACCTCGCATAACAAAAATGCCGAAGGATTTAGCTAAAGTTAATCATTACAATGGGAGCATGCTACAATTCTAAGCCTGTAATTTTAACATCTTCATAAAATATAATGGCAGGACTAGCAAATTGTTGTCCGGCACCAATCAGAATTTGACTTAAAGATAAAAAAAAATTAGAGCATTCATCCAGAAGGATGAGCTCAAGATGTTTTTCAAGTTGAATTAAATATTATCCTCAGAGTAACTTGATAGACAACATAGATGATACTGATATACTGAGGAGAATATTAATAACTACACCAATAAGCAAATCTGAGCATCATTGACATGTAATCCAGTGTGTCAGTGAACATACATTAGAGGTACCAAATTCTAAGAAAACAGAAACAAAGGAGCGTACCTTTTCTGTATGATTCCCAAAATCAAAATAAGCTCCAACCAAAGGATCAAGGTGCATCTGTACAACATTAAGCATGTAGGATATAAAGAAACAGGAAGTCCCAGCAATAAAAAAATATCTCACAAGTATTACGCAGTACCAGTTGAGTAGCATTAACAGAAAAGGAATGAAATGCAATATACAAACCTGATTCAGCATGTCAAAATCTGAAAGTAGCTTAGCTGTTGAACCATATTCCTGCATTCAAATGCTCAAGGACTATAAAGAGTGAATTTGATTTTAAGTTTTAACAATGTTCCAGATAACTAGTCTCCTAGGTATACCTTTTCAGGCTTATTATCCTTCTTAAACAACTGAGTAATGGACTGCATGCAATTTGCAGCGAGAAGCATCCAACACCTAAGATCCAAGTGTCGTTCTTCGTCACTTGGGTGTGAAGCACGAGGATAATCATCCAGCCCAGAGGAAAGTGTCTAGAGGACAGAAATAATGTCAGACTACCAGTGTTGTTGATGGGAAGAAACAGCAGCATAGCTACTAGCAATAATACCTCGTAAATATAGAAACCACCATGCATAATATTTGCATAAAATTTGACAATCATACTCTCAACTTCTTTGACTCCAAAGGGGAAAAGTAGGGAAATCACACATTAGTTCTTGAGAGATAGGGCCCCGGGAAAAAAAACAAAAACCCTACATCCTCAAAGTTTCTTAGTGTTTTCAATTAAGCTCTTTCTTCCAATTCCATTGGTAACAGTTAACAATCTGTTAAGAACAAAAATGCCAGGCACCTGCCATGTCACTTTTCTTTGACATCTTTAAAGCTAAAAATTGTTGAAAACATTTTTTTTAAAGTCCTACCTATGCATTTATTAAAAGAAAAGGAAAAATACTTATTTTCCTATTGTCTTCATCTTCCATACATCTCAAGTTTACCTCCTTTTATTCTAATCCAGATCTATGGTTTCTGTTATTGATATTTTAGTGAAATCAAGCTTTCTCTTTGGCTTTATGTTCCCCTTTCTTTTCTTTTAACATACATTATGCTTCTATTTATTGTTTGTTTCTATTGTTGATTTTTCTGTTAATTTTGTTTTTAATTTTATGACAATTCTCAATCTCTTGTGTACCGTTACCCCTTGAATTAAATGTGTGCCAAGCCCTTTACCATAACATGATTTCCCAACTTCTTTCATGGATTCTTCTCCTACAGATACTTTAAAGAGAACACAGGGATAAGGAAAGCCAGTCATCAGTGAATTATCTCATTTGCAAACATTAACGCAAAAGGCTCTCTAAATGGTACAAGTGGCTATCTGTTGGACAATTTGAAAAGACAGGGAAGAGCAAATGGTTTCCAAATTTCTATTTTCAGAGAGAAGTCAGACTAGCTCTTGGCATTTCTTTGTTTAATTGTTATTAGCTCTTTATATAATTCCTTCAAATTGAGAACATTTTCATGTTGGTTTATAAAAGATGAAATAATATCGTCCTCTAGTAGAAGCTAGAAGTGTGAGAATTCAGGGTTTTTTTGAAAAGAAAAGTTCAAATAATTTTCCTGCCTGATTTAATTTTAACAAAATAGTAAAATTCACTTTAAACAATTCTTTTCTCTAATTTGTATTTTTTTCACTTTCAACATTTTTCGGCCAATTAATTGGATACTGTGCAAGCATTTCTCCATCTTCTAACAGTGCATATGAGTTGTAACATTTGTTATCATGTTTTTACAATGAAGTTGAACATAAGAGCATAATTGAAACTACTAGGAAATAGGGGCCCAATTGAATTCTTCTAAAAATACAACTGTCACCACCATGGCACCACTATAATCTTTAGGACTTATTTGTACTTTTCAAAGTTTTTGAAAAATAGAAAACTATAAACTCACCTTTGGGTTTAGTTCCCGAGTTACTTTGTTGTCTCTCCCATGCCAATAATAGCTGCCCATCTCTTTCCCTGCATCCACAAAGATAAAACAAGTAAAGTAAGCACCTTAATTTTAAAAAAGGGTGTTAGTATACATCTCAGGCTAAGGGCATATTTAGCTTTCTTTTCCATCAACAACTAAGCTGAGCTGCAATTTATAAAGCATGTAATTGTTGTTATAGTTAACTGGGCAGGGGAGAAAGTAAATAACAAATCCTTATGCCAGCCTTTTTTGGTTGTGTACTAATCTCTCTCATGATCTGACAGCTGATTTTTGATTTACAGTTAACACTCATAAAAAACCTCCAGCTGCTTAAACCTATTTAAAACTCTGACATAAATTAATACAGTGCAGAATCGATAGCTGTAGAAAAATGGAATACCTTTCTGCGTTGTGTTGTACCACTGGAACCAAGCTTCCAAGCGAACAAAAGCCCGTTCAAGGAAGGAAGTGATCCCATTTCTTTCAGTGGCAGTGAACTTATTTTTCTCCATCCCATCAAGTAGATCTGGAGATGGCAACACCACATTTGCAATCATCTTTAAACAATTTGACTATAAGTGCACATAGAAAAACATTTACCAAATAATTTAATCTTTGGCAAGTATATGAAAGAACATGCACATCATAAATTATTAGAAAATGAAAAGAAGTTGCTTGAACCACCCCAACATTTAGCAAATGAGATAGAAGAAAATAAGTTTCTTTATAGTTACATGATTTGTACTTTTAAGGAAGATGGCGTCTCATTAAATTAGAAGACTTTTCCTGCTATTTAGAAAGATAGGTGTTGCTCTCTACCTTAAGACTAGCAGAGCTAAAGCAATTCTATTACACAAGAAA